>MDTA01087185.1_pt1 | contig 11135 bp, 9 predicted proteins | sample 811151 | NCBI WGS metagenome assembly MDTA01 (sample SAMN05326648, study PRJNA326480) | marine metagenome | isolation source: seawater | place: Indian Ocean: South | collected 2010 | reverse complement strand
CCTCGCAGGGGAGAGGGCAAAAATGGGAAGCGGCAGCCAAGAAAGTTTCGCTTATAGGCGACTCATGCGAGACCTACCCACTTCAGAAAAAGCGTCACTCTATGGAGTTTCTTCGAGAGATCTCCCACTTGAGACCTCGAGCCAATCTATTTGGAGCCGTATTCAGAGTTAGAAGCCGATTGGCCTATGCCATTCATCGCTTTTTCCAGGAGCATGGGTTTTTCTATGTCAATACCCCGATCATAACCGCTAGCGATTGTGAAGGCGCCGGCGATTTGTTCAAGGTAACTACCCTGGATATGCATGAACCTCCAAGATTGGAGGATGGGCTGTTGGACTTTTCTCAGGACTTCTTTTCCCAGCCAACTTACCTTACGGTTAGTGGCCAGTTGGAAGGCGAGGCGTTCGCTGCCTCCTTAGGCAAGATCTATACATTCGGCCCTACTTTTCGCGCTGAAAATTCCAATACGTCCAGACATGCCAGCGAGTTCTGGATGGTAGAACCGGAAATTGCCTTTTGCGATCTGGAGCAAGATATGGGATGGGCGGAGGACTTCGTGAAGTGGGTCATCAAAGACACGCTCGATTCGTGTCATGACGATTTGGCGATGTTCTTCCAATTCGTCGACAAGACCTTGGAGGAACGACTGAGGTTCGTTGTCGAACGGCCATTTCATCGGGTCTCTTACACGGAGGCGGTTCACATTCTCCATAACTCAGGGAGGGAATGGGAATTCCCCGTAGTCTGGGGTTCGAATATGCAGTCCGAGCATGAGCGGTACCTAACCGAGGAGCATTTCAAGAGCCCGGTGACCGTTTACGATTACCCTAAAGACTTGAAACCTTTCTATATGAGGAGCAACAATGATGACAAAACCGTAGCTGCGATGGACGTGCTCGTGCCCGGAATTGGCGAGATAATCGGTGGCAGTCAACGGGAGGAGAGATTGGAACGGCTTCTCGAAAATATGAAGATGCACGGCATTAGCGAAGAGGAGTATAGCTGGTATGTGGATCTCAGGAAATACGGAAGTGTTCCCCATGCTGGTTTTGGCTTGGGATTCGAGCGTTTGCTAATGTTCGTGACGGGCGTGGCCAATATTCGCGATGTCATTCCCTTCGCTCGCACTCCCGGAACGGTTTAGTCCTAATTCTTAGATTTTGGCCAATCCGATCCAGTTCTATAATCGATATACCCAAGCGATTGAGTCAGAGTCGATCTATGGCGAGTCGTATTTGCGATGGACCTACGAAAACCCTTTTGGCCGATTGGCTCTTTGGCTCCTGGTAAAGCGCTCGTTATTCAGCACCTGGTATGGTTGGCGAATGGACCGGCCAACAAGTCGAGATAAGGTCGAACCCTTTATTGAACAATACCGGATTGCCATGGACGATTACCGCCAGGCCTCGGAAGGATACCGGACTTTCAACGAGTTTTTCTACCGGGAATTGGGGCCAGGCGCTAGGCCTATCGCTGGAAATGAGGACGTAGTTGCCCCCCCTGCCGATGGAAGGCATCTAGCGATCCCTGACCTATCAAAAGTCGAACGGATTTACGCCAAGGGGCAGAGCTTCGATTTGCCGGGATTGCTTGGAAGCGCGGAGCAGGCAGAGCGGTTTACGGGCGGATCTATGGTGATTTCTAGACTTTGTCCCGTCGACTACCACCGCTTCCATTCCCCAGTTGAGGGGAGATTGACACAGATCGAGCGGATTCCGGGCCCTCTTTACAGCGTGAGCCCAGTAGCCCTTAGAAACCGGATGTCGTACCTTTGGCGCAACAAGCGGGTCATGGCCCTTATTGAAACCAGAAATTTAGGCATGGTAGCATTCGTCCCTATTGGGGCGACGTGCGTTGGTCGTATCCACATGACTGTTCATGAAGGTTGTAGATTGAGCAAAGGCAGTGAGCTTGGCTATTTTGCCTTCGGAGGTTCGTGCGTAGCGACCATTTTCGAGAAAGATCGTGTGCAGCTGGCGGAAGACTTGGTCAGGCATTCGGCGAATACAAGAGAGGTCTACGCTAAAATGGGGGATATATTGGGAACTAGGAGCCCCAAGAGGTAGATTAAGGGAGGGTGAATTTTCAGAAGCGCTCGATCTCTTCGCGTACGGGGCGTTTCATTTTCCATTCAGTATCCAAAAATTGTTATGAGGTAGGGCTGCTTGTTCCTGAGAAGACGAATTAAGTTCTCTTCAATAAGCTTGTTGAAACTGCCAACCGAAAATATTCTTAGACGAATCTGCAGGTTGAGGCTTGAGTTCGCTCTAGAGAATTGGACGGTTATTGAGTTTTTAGGAGCGGGTTTAACACGCTCCTGCGCTCGATTACGACTTAAGCTTTCGCGTATTCAGATGATAGATTAATCCCAGTATCCGCGACAGTTTGAGGATGCTCTGGTGTGAAAGCTATGCCTCTTCCTGAACTTCTGCCTTTTCCTTTTCTAGGCAAACTTCGCAGATACAGGTATCACCTCGATAGCGGAAGTCCCGGTCTGGATGGGACTTATCGGTCGCTCCGCAGACGGAGCAGGTATGAAAGGCTTCGGCCTCGAATTTTTCTTTCTCGGCCTTCATATGGGCAACCCGCTTTTTCGATTGGAACGTATGCAGGATATCTTTGGTGAAGAATAGGAAATAATTGGATACGCTAGCGATGATGAAGACTTTTGTTTGCCAGAAAGGATTCGAGAAAAAGAGAAGAGCAACGTATGCCCAGGCGATCCAGCCAAGCCACCGTACTTTGACAGGTAGAATGAAAAACAGTCGCAGTTCGAAATCCGGGAAGAGGTAGGCGAAAGCCAGGAAGATCGTTTGCCCCCAGATCGCGTTGGAGATAGGAACTCCCGGGAGGAGAAAACCGGCTGCCATACCTAACATCGCCCCGATGATCATGTAGACGTTGAGTCGGAAAGCGCCCCATTGGCCTTCCAAGGCGCTGGATATCAAATAGAAAATGTACCAAGCGAAAATAAGGAATATGGGATGGGCGTCAGGAGGAATGAGCGGAAAAGCGAAAATTCGCCAGATTTCGCCCTGCAGAACGAGCCTGGAATCGAACAGCATTCTTTCCATTAGGGCGTTCGAGCCGTCCGAGTTTACATATCCAAAAGATAGAAGCCAGATACCTGCCTGCCCGGCCACAATGTAGATAGCTATATTATGTATCGCAAGCGACCCGAATCTCCCCTCAAGTTTATCCAGAAAGTTCATACAATGGACCCCTTTGAATCAGTCATTTGCTTACTCGGAGTTTGGATACTGGGCTACGGTTTCGATGCTAATGCCCCCTCGTGGTTTCTGGATCGTGGTAACACGACAGGTCATTGGAATGATATCGCGGACTACTCGATCCCTGATTTCGGCTGCCAATTTCTCCGCGAATACGGGCGTCTTTGCGAAACGCCATAAATAGAGTTTCAAACTCTTGGATTCAATGCAGCGTTCATTGGGACGGTACTCGATTTCAACGGTGTAGAAATCTGGTTGTCCGGTAATGGGACAAGAACTGGCAACCTCATCCGAGGTTAGAGTGATGCTGTCGATCCCTTCAGGAGCAGGGAAGAAATCCAGTTCCTCAATCGGTTGGACTACCTTTTTGCCTAGGTATTTCGAATCCATAATGGTGTCAATGTCTCAGAGGTAGGTATGGCCATTTGCTGTGGCAAGCCCGGTTTTCCGTATATACCCTATGAATCGCTTCAAAAATGGATTTCGCCATTGCAAAGCTTGGGGGGAAACTCAGACAAACTATGCATGAAACCGACATTGCTGGTATTGGCAGCGGGAATGGGCAGCCGATTTGGAGGTCTGAAACAGATCGAGCCTATAGGGCCAAGTGGCGAATGGATTCTCGACTTTTCCGTGCACGACGCCGTGCGGAACGGTTTTGGTAAGGCGGTCTTCGTGATTCGAGAAGAAATGTCGGAGGCTTTCGAAGCGGTAAAGCGGCGCTACGGGGACCATATTGATGTGGAGTTCGTGTTTCAAAGATTACGGGATCTGCCCTCCAGGTCGGACTTGGCGGAAGTGCGATCAAAGCCTTGGGGCACCGGCCATGCAGTCTATGCCGCAAGAGATTCGATAGTGGAACCATTCGCAGTGATTAATGCCGACGATTTCTACGGTCGGAGCGCATTCGAGTCGCTGAACGAGTTCCTCATTGGGCCGCCCAATGATAATGAGTATGCTCTGGTTGGATACGAATTGGAGAAGACTTTGTCCAAGCATGGATCGGTTTCTCGAGGGATCTGCTACGCTGATGAGGACGCGACCTTGAAATCGGTTGAAGAACACACGAATATTAGGCGATCATCTGACTCGAGTTCGATATTTGGAGTGAACGATGCTGGTGAGGAAGTAAAACTATTCCTTGACGCTAGAGCCTCGCTAAACTGCTGGGGATTTCCGGTAAAGTTTCTTTCGAATCTCGAGGAATTACTATCCGATTTTCTTTCCTCCTATGATCCCGAGCAGGGTGGTGAGTTCTATCTCCCTTTCGCTGTAGACGCGCTCATTCGAGCCAGCCAGGCCGAGGCGAGGATCCTTCACTGCTCTAGTCGTTGGCTAGGCGTGACCCATCGTGAAGATCTGCCTTCGGTAAAAGAGGAGATTCAGACATTGTTTGAAAGCGGTGTCTACGATTCGCCTATCTGGAAATAGGCCAATTTTAGAATCCGGATGCGGCATCATTTCCTCGAGGGTCCGTGCCTCCTTAAAGGCGGCCGTCGGGCAATACGAGGATCGCGTCTACTAAACTGATAGAATCCGCTCAATTATCTCGTGACCGATTTCTTTAAGCGTGGCCTGCGTTTCTGTCGTTAAGGCATCTCGACTGGCCTGTATCACATCCGGTTTCCTCTGGTGATGATACCGGGGGCAAGCACAGTCTCCTGTATTGTCATGCCGAACTCCAGAACATTGAGAACCACTTGAAAGACTGAGGTGATTATGGTCGATCCGCCAGGCGTACTCACTACCATAAAAAATGCCCTTTGCTTTTGGAGAATGGTTAGGGTCATCGAAATAAGCATTCGCTTGCCCGGCTCGATCGCATTGGCCTCATACCGCTCATTCCCTTGCTTGAGGGAAAACTGGATAGCGAGTACTATATCTTTAGATACGAATACTTCGAGAGTAAGGTCTATTATTTTGCTTCGGTTTTAACGCGATCGCCATCGTCGAATAAATGTAGGTCTTCTATGATTACTTGATCGCCGTCTTGTAGACCGTCGAGGACTTCAATAGCAGTGATGCTCGTGTAGCCCGTATCTATTTCTCTACGCTCTACGACTCCGTCGTTAACGACTAGTACGCTATCGCTGACGACTGCCTGTCTAGGAATTTGCAAGGCGTCCTCTCGCTCGTCCAGGGTGATTGTGGCATCGCCCGTGAGGCCAGGGTCGAGTCGCTCCCGATCAATTTCGACGTCCAGATGAACGGTAAATCGTTGCGTGCTTGAATCGGCGACCGGGATAATCTTTTTTACCTGGGCTTTGAATTGTTCGCCATCAATTCCGAGAAAGGCTAATTGGGCTGGCATGCCAACCTCGATACCGACGAAGTGCTCTTCGCTCACTTTGACTTCTACGATGCGAGTTTGGGAAACCACCTTCGCGAGGGTGTCGCCGCTTCCGATCAAATCTCCCTCGTAGGCGTAAATTTCTGTAACGATACCGTCGATCGGCGATATGATCGTCATCTGCTCCTTACGCCTCTTTAGACGTTTTAGTTCGTTCTCCAAATTCTGAAGTGAAGCTTCATTCTTAAGGTCTTCCCTAGCGATATCGTCTTTTATCTTGTCTACAGCCCGTTGGGCCTTGATGACGTCGAGCTCTCGGACGCCACCTCGCTCGAAGCGGAATTTCAAGTCGTTTAGCGTGTCCAAACTCGTGTCGAGAGATAGCTGTAATGGAGAGCGGATTTTCAGATTCCGTTTAGCTCGATCGTATTCCTTTTCAGACCTTTCAATATCGAGATCGATGTCTCCCGTATCCAATTGAATGAGTATGTCTCCTTCGGTTACGGTTCCGCCTTTTTCGAAATTCGATGTAACAACGCGGCCTCCATGCTCGCCTCGGATTAGCATTTCTTGTTCAGCGAGAACAATGACCGTTCCAGGGACGGCGTTGACCGCGGTGCCTCTATGCGTTTCGGACACGACAACTGTGGGGACCGACTTCGTTAGCAAGAATGCTCCGATCGCAACCAATATCGCCAAAGGGATCAAAGATTTGAATACATTTACTATTTTCATTCTGAGGCTAACGACAAGTTTAATCGCTGGGTTCGTTTCTCTATGAATTTCTGCGCATAAGGATCGAGGCCGAGTAACGATGTAATATTAGCAAGGGCGTTGTGGTACTCGGATCGTGATGTATTTGTTCTCACTTCCTGGGAGGCTAGGGCTATAACTGCATTTTCCAAGCTAGTCTCGTTTGCAATTCCCACTTCGATCTGCTCCTGTATTTCTTTTACGAGTTCACGTGCTCGAACGAGTCCACCTTCATCGCGTTCAAGAATACGATGGTTGAGATCCAGTAATTTTTGGGCCTGCTCCAATTCGAATTGGTAATTCGATTTCGCGGTCTCGAATTGATGTTTCATTTGTTCAATCTTCGCTGCGGCAGAGGCAATGCCTCCTCTCGTTGTTCCGCTACTAAAAATGTTCCATGTGACTGTCACACCGCCGAAGAAGATTTCCTCACCACGATTTCTCCCGAGTTCATCGATCTCAAACTGAGTTACACCTATCGAGACGCCAAATTTCGGTTTGCTTCTTTGTTTGGCAATATGGAGATCTTTCTCGAACGAATCGATCGATTTTTGGCTCCGTGCGATGGAGATACTTGACGCAATCCCTTTGTCGAACAGCCCACTCAATGAAGCAATTTGACTGGAATCCAGCGGGGTAGCTTTCGGAACTTCGCTCGGAAGTCCATCGATTATTAACTGTGAATCATAGCCTATGAGTCGGGCTAGTGTATCCACTTGGGTTTGGAACGCGTTTTCCGCTTTGAGCAAATCTAGTTCCGTTCCGTTTGCCCTTACTTCCAAATTGTATACCTGGACTACAGAGGCATTTCCCGCTTCCAGCCTTTCCTGTTCGAGTCTTAACCTATTTTTCTGCTGCTCAAGAGTTTTTCTCTTCAGCTCTATGTTGCGATGATATATAACGATCGACAAGTATTTTTTCCTGACATCGAGAGCCAATCTCCGGTAGGTTTCAAACGTAGCCAGCTCTTGTATTTCGAGATTGATTTCTCCTTTTTCACGATTCGCTTCCAGTGCTCCCCAATGGAAGAGCGACTTGGAAAGAGAAAGCGAGTAAGAAAGACGGTCTCCAAGTTCAGCGTTCTCCCTATCAATATCCTGTTCTTTGCGGTAGGTTGCTCTACCCCCAAATTGCAGCTTTTTAGGAGCGGCGGCAACCAAGCGGCGACCCTCATAATCTTGCTCGATGTAGTCTCTCAGTTGCAGGCTATCGGCGCCTGTCATGGCGGCTTCAAGGACGCTGTTTAAGCCGCTGATTGACGTTTCAGGAAGGCGGGTGGCTAGATCAGTGGCTGAAGCGGTTGTGATCGGGGAAGAAATAATCGCTACGAACGCGATTACCCCTAATGTATTGTTCCGTTTTGTCCTCTCCAGCATACTAATTAGTGTTCTTTCAGAGAACGTTCCCTGAGTGGAATGGCGAGTGGAAAATTTAGGGTAAATGGATTCACAAGTTATCTACAGGTTCCCAGGGAACGCCCAAATAATCATAAACGCCTGCTACGACGCACAATGTGATTCGTTTGGATACTTTCTTAGGGGATAGAGCTCAGATGCGTTGATAGCGATTCATCGGGAAAACCGTTACCGTGCAGGGCAAGCTCGAGAATTTGGTTTACACGTCGGGAAATCAAGCTGATTACTTTTTTCAATGTATTCGCGGTCAACATTCGTAGCCTATTTTTGGTTTTTCTACTTCTGGAATTTCCCAGAGGCTGTTTGATCGCGGATAAAGTTTATCGATCAAATCGACGAAAAGCCCTGGGACCCATTTGGAACCCAGGGCTTTTCGCGTTTATCAACGGCAACATTGAATCAATGAAAAAACTAGAGATACTCCATGAGCCAGCAGGACTGGCAATTACCCGTTCTAGGACGCAGCTCATCGTACCTCCGAACCAATTGAAAAAGGAAATACCTTTATCGGATTATGCCGATGCGACGGTTGCCAGGGCTCGGCATGATATTCAGAGGATTTTGTCAGGAGAGGATCGTCAAAGGCTCATCCTGCTTTCTGGTCCGTGTTCGATACATGATCCCGAAGCAGCAATGGAGTACGCCACTAGACTGAGAGACCTCGAGAGCACCTTTGCTGATCAGTTGGTGGTTGTCATGCGCGTGTACTTCGAAAAACCTAGAACCGCATTGGGTTGGAAGGGACTTATTTACGACGAAAGTATCTCAGGACTACCAGCGTCTCCCTCTGGATTGCGGCGAGCTAGAGAACTCCTCTGTAAGATCTCCCGGCTTGGCGTTCCTTGCGGCACAGAGTTTCTTAATCCGATTGTCGCTTCTTACCTCGAGGATTGCATCGCCTACGGATCAATTGGGGCTCGGACGGTGGAGAGTCAGGTTCATCGGGAACTGGCATCCAACATGGAAATGCCAGTTGGTATAAAAAATGGAACGGATGGTAGCCTGGACAGTGCTATCAATGCTGTCAAAGCTGCCCGTCATTCGCACACTGCATTTGTCTGTGATGGAGAGGGGAGGCCCGCTATCCTGGAAACTCCGGGGAACCTCTTTGCCCATGTATGCCTGAGGGGAGGACGATCTGGCCCTAACTTGTCCATGGTGGCGATTGAAGAGGTTAGAACACGGCTATCCACTACCTCGTTGGAGCGCCCCATTGTAATGGACTGCTCACACGCCAATTCGCAGAAAGATTTTCGCCGGCAAAGCGGGAATGCCCTAGATGTAGCCCAGATGTTTGCCAGCGGGGGGAGCGCAATTGCTGGACTTATGATAGAAAGCCACCTCAAAGAAGGCAATCAGAGCGTTGAAGCGGGTAAAGACCTCGTATACGGTCAGTCGATCACGGATGCCTGCATTGGCTGGGAAGAAACTGAGCGTCTAGTAGGGAAGATTGCTGAACGGATTGATTAGAAGCCACAGACAAAAAATAGATTGCCATCAGATAAAATTCCCATCTCTTTGGTCGCTTCGAATTTCATAGGCCCAGGTGGTGGAATTGGTAGACACGCTAGATTTAGGCTCTAGTGCCGAGAGGTGTGCGAGTTCGACTCTCGCCCTGGGCACCAATTCGCTTTGTAAGTCGTTGATTAACAAATACTGGAAGAAGATAGGCTAGTTTGCATACAGATTGCATACAAAATATTTGTAGCATACCGCTCTAATCACGCATCAGCTTGGGGTTGGCCTCGACCATCTCGAGGGCCATTCTCTGTGCTTCAGCGATTTGATCTGAGGTCATTTTTTTGGCAACGTTGTCCCTTTTGCTCTCCCCATCTGACCACCCGTTTGCAGCACGAATGTTGTACCACATATGGGCTTTCACGTAGCTTTGGGGGACTCCTTTGCCTTCGAGGTAAAAATCACCAATTTTGTCCTGATCCCACTCTTGTTCCGCAGCTTTTGTGTACCACTTAGCCGCTTGTTTGTAGTCCTGAAGGACGCCTTTGCCTTCCTCGAACATCCGTGCGATTCTGGACTGAGCGTAGGGTATTCCGGCCGCCTATAAAGTCGTCGGTACGCCCACCATCGATGTTTCCGAGGGGCTCTTTCAGTTAAGAGATTAGATCGGTTTGATTCTTAGGTATGGATCTCTCATCAAACGGCCTTCTCTGCAGCGGATCTACCCGATCCCGAGGGCTTTGTTCATTCGCTGGACGACCTGACGCAGACGAGCTTCACCGCCGCCAGAAACTTCCGCTGTGGCCCAGCCGGTGAATTGAATGCGGTCGATCTCCTTGCGAATTCTTTCCCAGGGAACATCGCCATCGAAAATGTCGCAGTTCTTGCGGCGTTCGGTGGAGTGGCCCTTGACGTCCAGTTTAACGATTCGAGGTCCGATGGCCCGTAGCCATTCGGCTGCCCCTCCGCGGCTGTGGTGATTGCCAATATCGAAAAAGGCGCCGACCCAAGGGCTTTCAAATTGGTCTATGTACTTATTCCATTGATCGGGCGTCAGACAAAAATCGTTGCCCACATTTTCCAGGAGGATGCGAACGCCCAATCGAGCCGCGAGAGGCAGAGTGTCTTTGATGATCGCCGTGGATCGCTCCCAAACCTGATCGTGGTTTTCGTGGACTGGATCAGTGACCTTGCCGACCACGAGCAAGATGGAGTCGGCTCCCACATCGCTGGCGAATTGGATGGTGTCGCGAAGGTCTTGTTTGGCTTGCTTTCGCACGGTAGGATCTGGGTCGGAGAGACGAACCTTCCAGTGATTGGCGTCGTTGACATTGTGGACAGGCAGTTCGGTCTTATCGATAGCCCGCAACACTTCCTTCACTTCGAACCAGCCGGGAGCCATGAGCGATGCTCCGTCGAAGCCCACGTCCTTGGACATCTTGAATTTGTCCAACACTGGCAGGTCATTCTTTATCATCGTCCACTTGACAGCGTTGTAGATGCGTCTTTCTCCGTGGCCCGCCGCGAACGCGTTGGTTTGGCCCACGAAGCCTGCCGCTAGGCCTAGGCTGCCCGATTTAATAAACTGTCGCCTGTCCATGATGGGAATATGACTGTTCGAGGACGGTTTGTCACTTGTTTAAGGATGAAGGATTAGGGTTGAAGGATGAAACTAGTTTGGTTCTTCGAGTAGGTCCCCGAAGAAGATGGCGTTGCTTAGGAGGCGTTGGGTTCCCCACCAGAATGCGCGGAAGGTAGCATTGTCCAAGGCCAGAACCACGGCGCCTTGACCGACTTGATCGATAGCCATGCTGGCAGAGCCGGCGATGAGCTGCCGATTCTCTTCATTCACGTATCCAGAAATTAGGGGATCCTTGTTGTAAAGGACTGGCGTCGAATATGGGTTGTTGGAGGGCTCGAAAAATCGATTGGTGCGGCGGAAGACTTAAATTCTGCAATATCGCTAAGGCCAAACGATGCCAATCTGT
>MDTA01004761.1_pt1 | contig 11135 bp, 8 predicted proteins | sample 811151 | NCBI WGS metagenome assembly MDTA01 (sample SAMN05326648, study PRJNA326480) | marine metagenome | isolation source: seawater | place: Indian Ocean: South | collected 2010 | reverse complement strand
CCGTCTTCGACAGCCTCGGGGTCGTGGTAGACGACATCCCGGCCGCCGACATGATCGGGGAGCAGCTCTACGTCGGCCCGGAGTCTGTCGAGGCGGGGGCTCTAGCCCAAACCGAGGCCGTCCCATGGTCAAAGTCCGGATTGGATAACAGTGAACTGAATCAAACCAAAATAATGTATCCATCTCTAAAATCAGTCCGCTCACACAGGCTTCCCAATGGAAACTCTGGCGTGATTCTAGTCACAATGACAGGGGTTCAGAGAGAGAAAGGCGGCCCACAGGTCGAATACGAGATGATTATCGACGCTAGGAATTTCCCATCCGAATCCCCCAGAGCCTTTGTCAGGACGCCCGAGTGCCGGAAGATAAAGCACTGTAATATCTACAAAGCGAGTAGGTTCAACATAGCACCAATGCTGGATCTATCACTAATTTGTGTTGGCGGATGGAATGAAATTTATGATACTCTAGAAAGGAACAGGGGAACCAGGCTAATGGCTTTCTTGAACCACATCCAGTATGTCCTCTCAAACCCGAACAACAAGGATCCTGCTAGGAGGGTGAATTAGATCCAACTTGATCCCAACCCGATTGAACCTCAAAGTGGATTGAGGGTTCACGCCACCAAGTCACACGTACCCATCTGCGAGCTACCCCAGGCTTTGGATTTCTCATTAGACTCGGAGGGTCTTGTTCTAGTGACTGCAGTATCAGGAAAATTCGACTTACTCCTTTGTAGGGCTAATCCTCTGGTTTTGATCAGAAAATGGCTTCCAGCCGTCTGGAGCAAGGCAACTGTCTCCGGCCAAGCCCCTTCAGAACAAGGACAGGGGAGGAAGTGGACCCTCAACCCAATTTCCCAATTCTCTGTTCTCCTTTCTATCCCCGGTTTCTCCCCCAATCTGGAGTTTGCCGCTATCGAGATTGAGAGCGCTTTGCTAGCAACATGCTCCCCGTTGATCTCACGAGCTCTCGAAGGGACCGCTTTCATAGAGCATGAGATTAGAACCAGCCCAAATTCAATTCGCAGAATCAACAACAGAATTCATGATATCGCACAGGAGGTAGAGGAGATTGAGCTATAGAAAGGAGCCAAAAAAAGTCTTTCACAGACAAAGGGGGATAGTCGATCAGCATGCGATATCGATGCTAGAGCCGAGAATAGACGGCTCTGACGAGGGAATTCTAGCCACTCTGATTCAACTGAAGTTTTTGGGTGCGTCAGCTCAAGTTTTCCGAGAACCAGAGGAGCAAGTCAATGCCTTGGCATTGCGAGGATTACTGCCGTTGAATGAGGGGACTTGGTCTGAGGTGGTGACTGAGCTAATTCGAGATTCAGAGATGAGAGTCACATTCCTGGATAGCGAAAAACGCCTTTCAGGAAACTCTCGTAATCTCGACCTATGGGCCAGCAGAGTCTCTGATGAACTACCCAAGGATGATCCTGGAACCTGGATGCTTTATGGGAATGGTAGGGCACTGGTCGGCAACAGCGACGTTAGAGAGATAGGACACTTCAGTTCAGAACCAAGCTTCATAGATGCTCCCACATTGACCTGCGGATCTTCCGCATTAATCCATAGGTATATGATGGAACAAGGGGCATTCCTATCTGAAAAGATATCCGACTGCTGGCTCACCATGACTACTAGGGTAGATGGGGTTGAACCTGAGGACGCAGTTAGGCAAGTCAACTCAAGGTTCGGGGCGGGTACGGCGACATACACCTCCGATGGTGCGGGATCTTTGGTTCGCTTCCGAATACCGTTATCAGAGTCCCCCGAGTCATTATTGTGGCAGATTGATCCTGAAAGGAAGCCCCCCGCAGAACCTCTGGCCTCCCCCATTGACGTCGGCCCACTGCCAGCAATAACCGAAAGTGGGGCGTTCTCATTCGAACCTGAAGCAGAGCTCCCCGCCAGCATAGTAGATGCGGACACAATGGTTCTAGGAGCAGGTGGCCTTGGAGCTTGGGCCGTTCCACTAATTCTTAGCGGGTGCGACCCAAGAAGCGCCCGCATCACGATTGTGGATGGAGATCCCGAGGTCGAAGAGCACAATCTGAACAGACAGGTGCTGTACAGATCTGACGATATTGGCAAGCCTAAGGCTTCCGCAGCGAAAGAACGAATTTTAGAGCGATTCGAGCTAAACAGAGAGTCTGTCCGATCATTCCCGTTCATGCTAGAGGCCCATCACTGCTCCGGGGCTAGTGAATCCGATGTTGAAATGATAGATATCGTAGATCTTTCCATCGACCCCATCGAGGAAAATAACGCGAAAGTCGAAGGAATAACCGAGGCTCTGGACTCAATGCAGGTAGCATTATCTTGCTTGGACAACCAGTTCGCGAGAACCACTCTGAACAGGGGTTGCAATGATCGCGGAGTAACAATGGTCAACGGTGGGTGTGAGGGTACTGTTGGTTTGGTCGAGGCATTTTCTGGAGACAGTTGCATGGTTTGCTCTTACGGTGCCGAAGAGGCCCTTTCTTCCGAGCAGATCTCCTGTCAAGAGGAAGGCACGAGGCCGGTTAGCTCGATTGTAACTACGTCTTCATATGTAGGCTCAATGATGGCGTGCACGGCTCTTTGCATCCTGGCTAGGCAGAGAGGAATTGATGTCCCAATGCCTCAAGCAAAGGATGTCGTCGATGGGGTAGTCTCTGATAGGGCATCGGGTCCATTACCATGGTTCGTTGGAGGCTGTCGGACTCACTTGTGAGCGAATGTACACTTCACTAGAAACACATACAAACAGAGGCGAGAAAAATGCAATTACTGGAAACGCGAGAAGAATCTTTACACCCATTTTTGGCTGAGCTATTGGAGACCAAGTCAAAAATATTAGAAGAGGAGAGAAAGCTCTTCGAATCAGTAGTCCCGAAGCTCTTCTCGGCAATCGAAGATGAACTCAGGAACTCTGCAAAGGAGTACGAAGATCACTGTTTCCTAACCATTGCATTGCCCTCTAATTATCAGGAAAACGGACTGAAAGTAACCCCAAAGGAGATCCTTGACAGGGTAAACGAATGGTCCAAAGAGAGAGGAATACGGTTCAAGATAAAGAAGTTAGGAGATAGGAATCACATTGAAACCGGCCTAGGGGGGCCAATAACAGTACAGATTCTTGGTATTAAAAATGACAAATCTGAGTGGATTTTGGAAGAGACTGAGATTGAATTGGTTGATTACAAGCCTATCAAAACGTCAAGATTCAAGAGAGCCCCGGATACAACTAGGCCAGTTCCTTGCTTCAATAAACTAGAAATCATCAGCTGTCAATACCAGTTCTTCGAATTGTATTTCACGTGGAGAGGCACATCAAGGGAGGGGATAAATTGAGATTCGAGGTAGAAACTCTTCCAGATGAAATAGCCCATAAGGGGATCGCGGTTTTCAATCAGGAAGACCTATCGGAGCTTGACATCGAATCCGGATCATCAATTCTCATCAGAGGTGGCCGCGCTGGAAGGGCCTTGGTAAGGACCAGTTCGGAGGCAAACCGAGGCACGATATACCTTGATGCCACTACGAGGCTAAACTGCTCGTGCAGAGTTGGCGACACCGTTGAGGTGGAGGAGATTGAGGAACCGAGAACTATCAGTGCCCTAATGCTCGCTCCCGTACGAGACGATATCGATGAGGATCTAGAGGACTTCGTGGGGAGGAACCTCGCTGGAAGAATTCTGGGCAGAGGGGACCATCTAACTCTCCCCTCTCCTGGAGGGGGTGTCCTAGAGTTACAGGTTGAGAAGCTTCGTCCCTTTGGAGCTAGAATCAATGGAGGAATAGTCAATCAAGATACTGCTCTAAATATACTGCAACGACCCGCAAGAAAACCACTTCTTGAGACGGGAGATGTCTCTTTCGCCGACATAGGGGGGCTCGACTCGATAATAGAGAAGCTCCAGGAAGTTGCCGTGGTCCCATTACTCCACCCGGAGATATTCATCAGAGGAGGCAAGCCTCCAATCAGGGGAGTACTTCTACACGGAGAGCCAGGGACTGGAAAGAGCCTCTTGGCAAGGGCATTAGCAAGAGAAACAAGAGCCACTTTCCACTCAGCATCAGCGCCAGAGATACTAGGGGGACCGGCGGGCTCACCCGAGGAAACTCTACGTCTATTATTCATGGAAGCCAAGAAGGAACAGCCCGCAGTCGTGTTCATCGACGAGATAGATGCCATTGCTCCAGATAGGCACATGAGCTCCGAGTGCGCAAGGAGGCTGGTAGCACAATTGCTGGTGCTACTGGATGGGATAAATGACAGGGGACAGGTCGTGGTTATTGGGGCGACAAATAGGCTAGACGCACTCGATCCCGCTGTGATTAGATCTGGTAGATTCGAGAGAGTGATCGAGTGCCCAGTCCCTGACAGAGATGGCAGACTGGAAATTCTGCAGGTTCACACAAGAGCCATGCCACTGTCCGAAGATACAGACCTCGAGGAGCTAGCAGATATTTCCGTCGGTTTCGTCGGAGCGGATATAGATCACATGTGCAGAGAAGGGGTTTATCGAGCTGCGAACCGAGCCTTCGGCTTCGAAAGACTACTTGACTTGGAGGAGATCGAGGCCGATGAGATGGAGATAACATCGGTCGATATGAACGAGGCATTCAAACTAGTCAGGCCGTCCATAAAGAGGAAGATGGAAAGGGAAATTGAGAAAACTGGATTCGATTCAATTGTGGGCCAGGAAGAGGCTAAGAAGGCACTAACCGACAAAATGCTCAGGCCACTTGAGTTCCCAGATCTGCATGAGGCGGCAGGGCTGAAGATAGGATCAGGGATTCTTCTCTATGGCCCTCCGGGAACAGGTAAGACACAACTGGCCAGAGCCTGCGCAAGTGTAGTCGGCGCCCAGTTCTTGAGTGTCAAGGGTCCGGAGCTACTTTCTGTTTGGCAGGGGGAGTCCGAGAGAGCCGCAAGAAATCTTTTCGACAAGGCAAGGAAGATGTCGCCTTGCATACTATTCTTCGATGAGTTCGACTCACTGGGAGCAGACAGAGGCAAGGTTGGAGCCGGCTTCTCGGGGCTAACGACCGTCGTAAACCAGATTCTTACTGAGATGGATGGCATAGATTCCAGAGACGGAGTCCTGATCATCGCAGCCACGAACAGGAAGGAGCTGATCGATCCAGCCTTCCTGAGAGAAGGCAGGCTAGGGACCCATGTCGAGGTTTCCCTCCCTACAAAGGAGGAATACCCGGAAATCCTGAGGGTCCATTTGGGAGAGGTTCCACTTTCAGAGAGAATCGACCTAGAAGTTGCTTCAGCCCAGCTTCCTCTCGGAATGTCCGGAGCAGACATCTCAGGAATCGCTGTCAGAATAAGAGAGAACGCCGTAAGGAGGCACTTGGAGGAAAATCCACAAGGAGAAACCGAGGGCTTCAAAATAGAAGAAGAGGACGTAAATAGCGCCATAAATGAGCGAAATCCTGAGCTACAAATGGCAGCATGGGCTTAGTGCCGAATCGTTAATGAATAAAATAGGAGATTGAGAGACATGTCGACACTAATGATGATCGTTCCAGGTTCGGGAAGATTCCACCCCAGCACCAAAGAAGAGGCTGAGGAGATGTACTCCGATATAGTTAGCAAGACCGGTTGTAGCAGCATAGTCGCTCTGAGGGAGGACTCGAATAGAATGACCCCAATCGGCCTTCAGGAGTACTGTGACTCTATTGACGTTCCAGTGTCTACCCACACAATCGAGAGGATAGATCCTAGCTCATTCACCGGCACGGAGGATCCTGACACGCTCTGGTCAGACCATATGGCGACGATCATCTCCCAATCTGGTCACCTATCCTTCGAGTCCGACACCAACTTTGTGATAGGTCCCGGTAGCGGCTGGAACTCTTCTCTGCTGTCTTCATTACAGAGAATTACAGGAGGAAGGATTTGGGGCTCAATTCTACGGGATGGTCGTTTCGAAGCGGTAGAAGTACAAGCAGGACTCCCGACAGGAGACTCCCTATCCACAATAGCCGCAGCAGGGGAGCTTTCCTTAGAATGGGGTGAGCAGCGTTTCCAATCAGAACAACTCCAGGGACTAGTGGATGGAGTGCCAGCTAATGCAGGAATAGAGAACACGTTCAGGCCTTATCCGAACCTGGTTACTAGACATCAAGAGGGAGAGTTCGTGGAATTTGAACTGACTCCCGAGGGAAAGGTGACAGCAATTCTCTCCCTTGCCAAGAAGTGGAGTCCACCCAAAATTCGCTCTGGAATGCGAGGACTCATACTTGCTGTGAGAAACCACGAAGAGGCAAGGACGACTTTAGAATTCATAGAGTTCATGAAGGAACACTGGCCTGCACTTGACTTCGACAGATTCTGCGTTTTAGTGAACGAGTTTGACTCCGACGGTGCCGCTTTGGTAACTCCTCAGGAAACCAATGATCACATAGTAGAGTTACTCGGTGATAGGCTGATCCAGGCACCAGAAAAATCCTCAGAAACCAGAAAGGACAGAGACTTCACCCGGTCTCAATACGAGCTCCTATCTCTTATCCATCGGATCAGGAAGAGCAATGATGATGTAGAATGGTCGATAGAGGTATCTAGGTTCCTCAGCCCTCTTCGTTCCTCCATCGCGCTGTATTCGTATCACGCTGGTCTGGAAACCTTCTGCCTAATGAAGAATCGACTGACCCCCGAACCTGGAATCTCGCCCTCTGGACTTAGAGCAGGGATGCACCGCCTATCACTACCCTCCAGGGATCAACTTCTACGAGTGAGAGATATCCTTGATACCAAATCAATTGAGAAGCACGTTTTCACCGCCGCAAAAGCGTTTTCAGGTCCTCAGAATCCAGGAACTATACTTTCGGGCGAGAAGGATCACCCGCTCTTGTTGTTTGAATGGAACAGGAATAATATTCCGAAAGGAAATCCAATGAGGTGGCCAGACGGAGTGACTCCCCAGAACCAGAGGAAGAAAATGTCCGATGGTCGTTCCCTAGGAATCAAGCAGGGCGCATTCGTGGACAGCCCCATCAGGCAATTCGAACTGACACCCGAAGGGCTGGTGTCCGGCTTCCTGATTGGCGCATCTATGGAGGGAGGGAAGTGAACTACGAGCCCACCGAGCAGTGTCCGGAGTGTGCTTCCAGGGAACTCGAACTAGTCCATGGCTTCGAGCTTACCTGCAAATCATGCGGATTGATAGTCGAAACAATCCCCGAAAGGGAAAATCTGACGATATCCAATGATACACTCGTGTTCGAAGGGGACGGAGCAGTCAACCACAGTCCAGACAGCTACACTCCCAGGATGGTGATAATGGCACCAACAGAGAGGCTAGAGGATGACAGAAGGTGGACAATACCTAGCCCTAAGAAGAAGGAGTCGAAGAAAATCCAGAAGAAGAGCCAAGCCAATAGAATTGCCAAAAAATTTCAAGATGCCCACTCAAAGCTCGAGAAGATCGAGAAGCTAATTTCAGAGGAGGAGGGAAAAGAGGAACCGGATCTCTCGAAGATATACGAGTTGAGGGATTCCAAGCTTGAAGCCGAGGTCGAGTTCGAGGAAATCCGAAAGGACTCAAAGAACTTCGCCTTACGAGGGGGTTGGGGCGAGGACACCACTCCCGAGAAACTGGAGATGATGGTAGTTAACAACAGCGCGAGAGACTGGTTAAGACTCTCGAATACAGAGGACGAAACCTCACTCGAAGCAGACTCCAAGTCCACTCTTTTGAAGCTCAATGAACTCGGACACAGAGTATCAAGGTGGGCGGCATGGTGGGAGGGATCCATCAGAAGACGGGGCTTCATAGACGAGCTCATGTGGGGTTCTGGAGTGCCGATGAGATCTCTACATGACGAAGATGGGAATGCGAGAATAGCACCATCTCATGAACGCAAGGGCCTGGAGATATTCATAGGACTAGTCGGCGATGGTGATGGATTCTGGTTCTTCGACGACTTTACGAAAATTACCAGGATGAACCCAAACCTGATCAATAGGATACTGGAAGATGATCTACCAATCGCCAGATCATCCCGCGCGACTCTGGTCAGAATGAGATACAGGCAATGGAAAGATCCGCCCTCCATATCAGACTTCGTGGCTAGATGTGCGAAGAATTGCGGGACGGAGACAATGGGCATTGAATCCGTCACGCCATCCGAGATCCCCATTCCAGATGATGATCTATGGGAGAAGCTGGGCGTGGGTCCGAGAGGAACAGGAATCAGCCTGGCCCCCAGATTCTGGATAGAGATGCACGACAGGAGCCCGAAGATAGAGCAGGAACCGGAGAAAGATGGTCGTTCCCATTATGACGGTTGGGAATATTCCAGCAATCCCGAATCTAGCGATACCACACAGCAAAAAGGCAGCAGCATCCACCAAAGCGAACGGTTCGAGGAAATCACGGAATCTCCGATCGATGTAGAAGATGAGGTGGAGAGGTGGGGATATGTTAGGAGGCACCCTTCACCAATAATGCTGCGACACATCCCACTGGCTTACTACATCGCACAGGAGTTCTGGAATAGAAGAGTTCCGGAATTCAGGGGTGCCGCTGTCAGGATGCTGGATTTGATTGCGAAAGATCTGGAATGGTGCCCCGCCACCGTCGATGAGATGGATGCATGGTGGGATGGTCATTGGAAGGGCCAATCGGACGATACGCCCTCAGTCACGACTCTCAGAATCACCAGTGAATGACATTTTGCCACACTACGGATGCACAGCATTAACATGCGTGAAACAATTCGTCAGGAAGGCCTAGTAGACCAAGCCAAGCTAGGCTCACTAAGGGTGGCGATTCACGATCAGCACGGTGAGAATGAGGAGTTGGCCTCGGAAATTGCGCTCATCGCAAATCAACTGGGTGCCCCCAAACCCACTCGGTACGTGAAGGAGGACGTGGACTGGGACTTCCTAGCCTTGCTCGGAGGATCTGAGGTCCCCGAAATCCCTCCTGGCAGAAGCGAGGACTTCTGCATAGTCATGCTACTCGATGACGGAGTGAGGATTACCACTAAACAAGGAGGACTTCCAGGCAATCCCTCATCCCTACAAAAGAGAGGCCTGTGTACCATAGCGAGTGCGCTATTTTGGCAGGAGGCGATCAGGAGGAAGGGCGTGATGCTACCCATAGAGATGCCCAAGAGGTACGTGGAGGTCAGCATGAGGTTCAACCCCAAGCAGACTCCATTCCTGGATCCCCGGGATGTCTCCGTAGTGGATAGATCTGGTATGGAAATCGACTCGGTCGATCTCATCAACAGAGAGGACGGAACAGGTCACTGGGTGGCAAGAGTCAGACTGGAGGAAGGCGAAGATCTAGCAGACTCAATACTTGACAAAATCAGACTAGTGCCCAGGGGCCCAATTCAGGAGATCGAACATTCGGAAGTCGAGATACGTCTCCCAGTACAGAAGGGGGAATTGTCCGGTTCGGCTCTTGTAGTCGGAGTAGGCGGTCTGGGAAGCTGGGCTATTCACGCCCTACTCGGAGGCTTGGCCTCTTCCGGTTCAGATGGGGAAGGAATCCAGCTTTTCCTGATTGATCCAGATTTGAGAGTGGAGAGGCACAATCTGAACAGACAGGTACTTTACACTGAGGAGGACATTGGTAATCCAAAGGTGAATTCAGCGGCTGAAAAAATCAGCCGGTCTTTACCGGGCTCAACCATAGTCCCGTTCTTGGACAAACTGGGAATGGCCCATCTGGAGGTACTCGGAAAGCAACCGGATCCAGATTCCCGTACCACTTCACTGGAGGCGGAGGAGGTAGACTCACTGGATTCACTCGCTACAAATTTGTCGATAACAAATCCTCTGAATGACAGCCTAGAGGATATCTTCTCCTCGAGCGATGTTGCTCTCGCCTGCGTAGACAACCTGAGAGACAGGTCTCTGTTGGGGGCTTTAGCAGCCAAATCCGGAATCCCGATGGTAAACGCAGGCGCCCAGGGATTCAACGGTCAACTAGACGTATTCCTCCCTGATGATTCCTGCATGCTCTGCAGGCACGGAATGAATGCGGTGAAAAGGGAGGTTCGGATGTCCTGTCAGGAGGATGGAGAGGTACCATTCTCGACAATAGTGACTTCTACAGCTATTTTCGGGGCGCTCCAAGGACTCGCTATGATGGCAGCCATGTCGGATGGCGGCGAGCTGGACTCCTGGCCCTCACAGATCAGGTGGTCAGGAAAGACGAATTCTGTCTCGAAAATCAATGATCCTAAATTCGGGCCCTTCGCACACTCTTTCTCATCGCAAGGCAACCACTCGGAGCACCTAGAGGCAAACCTCCTGCAACTGGGGGGTGATGGTGATGGTCGGTAGTTCAGGATTTCCAATCTCCAGATTAGGGGAGATGAAGGTCGATTTCCCTAAAATGCGTCCTGTTCGCTCTCACACCTTTGGAGGTAAGTCGCAGATGATTTATCTGGAGATAGATGACAAGAGATCAAGAACCAAGAGCGGCGTTTTCAAGATATCGATTCACTTCAACGGTTCGAAAGACACCGTCCCCACAGCTTATGTGATCAATGGTGGCGAAGTTAGTGGATCAAGTATAATCCATAGGGGGGGGAACAAGCTACACTCCTACGACCACAGTATGCGTATTATTCCAGGGACAAATATTCAGGCGTGGTGGATATGCCATGGTAATTTCGATGTCCCTTACAGGCTACAGGGCGAGGATCCGGTGAAGAGACTTCTCTCGTTCATCAATCACATCTCTAACCTACTTAATGCATGATTTCACTGGTGAACGGAAAAAGAACCCATACAGGACGAGTAATAGTAAGGAGAAAGAAAAAATGAACGATTCAGCATCTTTAACATCAGTCAGTAAGACGATTTCACATTTGATATCTCGAGTGAGGCAGATTAACGCCGATATCCAGAGAACGCGGCTGCTAACCGTGCTTCCTGGGGATGAGTCCGCACCAAGGACTGTGATTTCCTCGAACCAAATAATCTGGTGGTGTCAACCATGAGTCGGGCAAGGGCTGCGGAGCAGGGCGGCAGGACCGTCATGCTGACCATGAGGAACGCCGTCGACCAGACGCGGAAGGTCGCCATCGAGGCCCCCCAGGGATCCACGGTGAGGGAAGCCGCCATCGAGGCGGGCATCGCCCAGGGCGAGTCGTTCGACGTGT
>MDTA01103237.1_pt1 | contig 11137 bp, 10 predicted proteins | sample 811151 | NCBI WGS metagenome assembly MDTA01 (sample SAMN05326648, study PRJNA326480) | marine metagenome | isolation source: seawater | place: Indian Ocean: South | collected 2010 | reverse complement strand
GTCGGGATCGAACCGACGACCTCCTGCTTGCAAAGCAGATGCTCTCCCAGCTGAGCTATAGCCCCTAAAAACAATGTATGAAGTTTATTACCGATGCACTAATTATTCAACAGATAACTCCCTGATTGACCCTAAATTGAACATAGTTCGTTAATAAGACTTTAATATAGTGCAAAAGTCATACTTGAACATTTATAAAGCTCAATAGTTAGAGAAAAATCATTAGATAATCAAGTAATCCAATGGCATGCATCTTGCACAATTATATATATAAGCTTACCTATGGTTGGGCAAACGTTTCCTCATTCACCCCTATTCCAACCATAGGCCTTGGTGATGAAATATCTGCTCCCTTTTACATAAGTATCCTATGCATGATATTATTAACTGCTTATAAGGAAGTAACAATGAGATCTGTGAAATTTAGTTATCTAAGACAAGCTATCGGACTACTGAAAGAAAATGGTATGGCACTTTCAAACAAAAGATTGAGAAGATGTGCTTATCTTGATGTACATCAGAATAATTATAAATCTTACAAGTTATATAATAATTATAAGAAGATTATGAACAGTGACGCTGCTAATAATCAAACAGTCGCCATAATTATAGTTGTTGCGATGATCGCCATTATTGCTGTTTTTTTTATAATCTAAAGATATTTTTCATGAAAATGAATTTTTACTATTCATGTTTCATTTTTATTTTCTTCTGTAGTATATAAAATAGACAAATGAAAAAAGTAATTGCTTGATGATGTGCAAATTGACTTTGGGTTAGTTGTGACGACACAAGCATAATCATTAGCAAGTTAAGAAGCACTCTTGTCTCTATATTTTTTGACTTGATCAAATTTAAATAAATCAAAGATAGTATGATTAGACTTATAAACCCAAATTTCAAAACTATATCCAAAAACTCGTTATGAATGTGATCTCTAGCAGTTATATTTTTTATACCTCGACTTTCTAAAGATTCAGTCATCATACTTTCAATATTTTGCGGGCCTATCCCTGTGAGAAAATTATCTTTGATTTTATCAATTCCGAAATTGAGATAGTATGTTCTTTCTCTTATAGAGGAATTTACAATTTGAGATGGATCTTCTAAATTTAATTTAGTTACTAACTTTAAACGTTCGCCAACTGGGTTTGGTATTATCAAAAGAGACGATATAAAAATAAATAAAAGACCAATAGGTATACTAGAACTTAAATTATTTTTACTATAACTTTTCATTGCATATGAGATATATAGCAAAGAGAATATGATCCCAATAATAGGGCCTCTTGTCTCTGTTAACAAAAAAAGAATTAGAAATATGAAAGCAGAAATAATATTTACTAAAGATTTGTCATTCTTGTAGAGTATAAAGTATAAGCATATTATAAATAAGGTTGCGCACATGTTTGCATAAGTAATGGCCACACTAGATGTACCTGCATATCTATGAACATTTACCGGGTAAAGATCAATACCATAAAAAGCGCCGTTGTTGTATGCGTGATACATCGCCACTACAGCACTAACAAAAATTAGAATTTTTATTCTATCATCACTGAACGTTATTGAGATCAAAGGCAACAACAGCAGAAGTCTATAGTAATTGTCTAATTCACTGATTGGAGTCGCATGATATACCGCTAACGCAGAAATATAAACTGTAAAAAAAATTATAGTTTTCACTAATTGAATATTAATCTTAAGGGTCAAGTAAAGACTTTTGTAATTAATGAAGCATAGTAGTAGAGTGATAATTAAAAATATGTTACTAATATTTCTGTCATAGAAATTGAATATAAAATATAAAGTAAATGAAACTAATGATATATTTCCTGGTAGATTAGACGCTATTGTTTTCACATCAGTAAGATAGTTTGAGGAATAGGTAACATTTTCTCTGATTTAATTGTACATCTTTATTAAATTTTATGGAACATAAAGAGTATAATTACTTAACTTAAAAGAAAAAGATATATTTAGATAAAATGGCTGATCATTACAAGACTTATCAAACCAACATACTTATGACTGGCGCTTCTGGGTATGTAGGTCGTGCCCTTGTTACAAAGTTTGATAAGAAATCTTTGCATACTATTGATAGAGTATATGGCGATTACATATCTCAAAATAGCATAAAGTTTATATGTAATGATTTGAATAATCTTTCTTCATATGAAAAAGATTTTTTAAATGGTTATATGGGAACTGTCATTCATCTAGCTGCAGCACGAAGTGATGATTATGACAAAGAGAAATACATTCACGATAACATAGAAGCTACTAAGGCTCTTTTAAATGAATTAACTCCTGACAGAATAAAGATGTTTATTCACGTTGGGTCTGTCGCAGCTATTGATGGCGAAATTCTAGAGAAGAATGGTTCAGATATCGTATCATCAGATGATTGGTATAGAATTTCAAAATATCAGCAACAAAAATTAATAGAGTCATGGGCAAAGAGGAATAATGTATTACTTATAATTCTCGCCCCATCAGCCATCCATGATACTAATGCCAAAACACATATGACTAATATAGGAAGGCTTGAGAAATTTGTAACTTTCTTAAAAATTGTCCCAGAAATTAATGTTTTGAAGTCACTTACATCGATGGCTAGCTTGCTCGAAGCAATAAGATACTTTGCAAGTACTAGAATGGAAGATATGCATCATAAAAAAAGAGATATGATTCAAAGATACTTGGTACTGGATAAACCTATAATGACCATTACAGAAATATGCAAAGAAAAATTTAATGCTAGATTTGTGATTAAGATACCAAAACTTAAAACATTATTATTTTTCTTGGCTACAATAGTTGAAGTTTTACATTTAGCTAGGAAAGTGCCATTGTCAAAAGATCGAGTCATAAAACTTTTCAAGTCTACAGATTATAATAATATTTCTGGGTACAAGGATTGGAGTAATGAAAAAATTTAATTTAATTGAACTAAATGAAGTTAACTTTGACATTGTTAAAAAATATGTCGAGGAACGACCAAATTATTATAAAGGGTTCGAAGAACTTCTGAACCTAATGAGTTTCTATACATCATCTGAGGATAACTATGATAAAGTTGAACCATGGATTCAATGGCCGTCTGTCCATACATGTAAAACTTATATGCAACATAAAGTTTTTAGACTAGGCGATATAGTCAAGTATGAAGGCGAACAGATATTTGAGAAGATCGAAAGAGCTGGCTATGATGTAGGATGTATAAGTCCGATGAATGCTAGTAATAAATTAAAAAAACCAGCATATTTTATTCCTGATCCATGGACTAATACAACACCTGACTCTTCGTTCACCAGCAAAGTAATTCATCTTGCTATAAAACAAGCTGTGAATGATAATTCTGAGGGAAAAATAAAAATTTCAACCTTTTTCTCTTTATCATGGATTTTACTTACCAAGACGCAGATAAAGAATTGGCCTACATACATAAAACTTTTTTTTCAAAGGAAAAAGAAATGGAATAAAGCACTCTTTCTTGATCTTCTACTTACAGATATTTTTATAAATCTTAAGAAAAAGAAAAAAGAAAACTTTAGTTGTCTATTTTTGAATGCATTTGCACATGTTCAGCATCATTACCTATTGAATTCAAAAATGTATGATGGCGATTTACGAAATACATCTGATTACGTAAGTCACTTGGACGATCCTATACTTGATACCATAAAATTATATGACAAAATAATATTTGATTTACTAAATAAATTTGACCAAAAATTTTTATTTGCTACAGGCTTAAGACAAATACCAGTAGAAAAACAAATAGTATATTATCGATTAAAGAAACATGAGCAGTTCCTGAAAAATCTAGGTTTAGTTGATTTTCAAGTCGAACCGCGTATGACTAGAGACTTTCTTATAGAATTTAAAAATGATAAAGCTTACTGGGATGGATTAAACATATTGAAAAATGTCAATTTTAACGGTCAATGTCTATTTGGTGAGATAGAAGAGCGCAAAACGAGTCTTTTTGTAACTTTGACCTACTCAGATTTGATTAAAAGTGATGATATAATGGTTTTTAATAATCAAAAATTTTACTTATTGAGTGAATTTGTCTTTGTTGCTTTTAAAAATGCTCATCATGATCAACTTGGTTATGTTTATACAAATTTTCAACCTCAAAAATTAAAATCAGGGGCTCATGTTAGTAGTTTAGGTGAGGAAATATTAGAATACTTTGGAATATAATTGTTACTGTTGAATATCTATTTTTTTAAGTCTCTGTATAACTTTAGGCATTAATCTATAAAAAAGGTACATAAATTTATTTACTTGTATATTATTTTTTTTGAAAGATTTTAATATAGACATATTACTCACAATAATATTTTTAAAATTTTTATTACTCTCTCCTCCAGTTCTCATTTTCACTAGAACTCTAGGTATATAAGAGGTAGTAATTTTATTCTTTTCTAAAAACCTAAGCATCAAATCAAAATCAGCAGAAACTCTCATATTTAGATCAAATGAACCATGATTGTGATAAAGACTTCTCTTAGCAAAAAAAGTCGGGTGTGGTGGATGCCAGCCTTTTGCAAAACTACCTAGCTTGAAAGCTGAGGATTTCCAATATCTTACAACTTTATTTATATCTTTTTTCTCAACATAAATTAAGTCACCGTATATACTATCAGTTTGTTTTTCATTGAAAACATTTACAACATCTTCTAGCACTTTATCATCAAAATAAATATCGTCACTGTTTAGTATTCCAATGATATCACCTGATGCTAGTGCTATTCCTTTATTCATGGCATCGTAAATGCCTTTGTCTTTTTCAGTAATGAACTTATTTATTCTTTTCCCATAACTCTTAACTATTTCCACGGTACCATCCGTGCTCAGACCATCAATAATAATATGTTCGATATTCTTGTATGTCTGACCATGCACAGAGTTTATAGCGTCTTTTATATTTTCTGCATTATTATGAACAACTGTTATGATAGATATCTTCATTCCTCTCACTTTTTAAAATGTTTTGCTTTATCGAGAATATTTATATACTTTTTCTGAATCACCTTATACGAAAAATTATTAATGACATGTTCTCTTCCATTATTACCCATTTTTGAACGATCGTTTGGCGGTGTATTTATCAGTTCAACTATTTGATCACATAAAGACTTTGCAGAAAATGATTCTGCTACCATTCCTGTATGATTATGAATAACAATATCCTTTAAACCCGAGGTATTGAAGCTTACAACAGGGGTAGAGCACGACAAAGCCTCAGCAGCTACCTGACCAAATGACTCAACCATTGAAGGCACAATGACACAATCAGATGACGAATAGAGTTTAGCCAAATATTCATGATTATCTATTTCTCCAAGAGAAATATTTCTAAAACCATTGTACTCACGATCTCCTTTTTTCCCACCAAAATCAATTAGTACAATTTTAGACTGCGGTATAGTCAAATTTTTTGACTCCAATAGTCGAAATGTCTCTTCAAGAATTTCTATACCTTTGAGTTTATTTTTATTACCGATGAATTTATTAAATGTAATTATAAAGTAATCTACATCTAGATTAAGTTTAGATTTAAACAAACCTATATCCCTCTCAGAGGACCTTTTAAATAAATTAGTATCAATGGGATTAGGAAGAAGATAGATCTCTGAATTTTTTAGCATCGCACTGGATTTAGCGCGATCCATCATCCATTGTGAGGGTACAGTATAAATCAAATCTTTACGTTGGAAAAGTTTTCTATTTTTAATGCTCCAAATGATGTAATTCCAATGAATACCAAATACGCCATGTTTAAAGAAGCTATAACTAGATTTAAAATCATTGGATTCGTCAAAAAGTTTGTAGTGATGTTCAGATCCACAATATAACCATTCGTCATGAAGTGTGATCACTGAGCCTGAAGGCACTTTATCAAAATCAAATATACTCAATGTGTCATTATTAATCCAATGTATATGATGTATTGTGTCTTTATCTTTCATAAATGAGTTTATAACTGGTTTAAAGGAAAAAAGATTAAGAGAATGTTTCGTAGGATTACCATCAAACTGTAGCTTAGATAAAATAAATGATACTAATCTTTTGAAGATATGATTTATTCCTGATTTATCCTGAGATATCACCCCAACTTGATAATTAGTGATATCATCATTTAGAAGTTGTCTAAAATTATCAGCGGCAATACCAGCACCACCAATTCTGGTAGAATAAGATATTATTATCGTTTTAAAGATATCTGATTTATGTTTGTATAGATTTTTTTGCATCGGCGAATAATTTTCAGTCATTAGAACAACTTTATATCACTATTGATTTTGATCAAGAGTCTTATACTTCACATCATCAGCTTTCAATGAGCAAGTTGTCCTTAACTGAATGTAATGAGCAAGTAAACATGCAAATATCAAATTCGCAGGATACGATTCCGCTATAGGTGTAGTAAGTGCAAATAATGAGTAGATAGTGAGAAAAAGTAATTTTTCCTTGTCTTTCGAGCGTGTCAACATAATAAATATAATAATTTGTGACATAACAATGATCAGGCTGTTAATGATTCCCAAATTTACAAATAATGATGCATACCATGAGTCTGTGGTAATCATTGCAAAACTTAAGTCAAATTTGTTTGATATTAAAGCAGCTGTAGCAGTCCCGTAACCAAAGCCTTCAGGGAGAAATGTCCCGTTGAGAATAACATCTATCAATATTTCCAGCCGAGGTCCAAGAGAATGAGCAACAAGTCCGGATCTTCCAGATAAGAAATCAAGAGATAAAATTAAAATACCTCCAACGAGAATCAAAAATAGTGGTAGGAAAGGTAAAAGATTTCTTTTGAGGTAATAAATAATCATAAATATTACATATATGCCGATACCTGTTCCTGATGCTGTCAAAAATACACTGATTGGAATCAGAAGTTGTATTTTTTTTTCTAAATTATTGTCCATGTAAAATTTACTAAAAAATAATACAAGAATAGCAAAGACTGCAGCAGTGCTAGGGATATAAAATAGACCTGGGTTCCGTGATGATAAGCCAAAACGATTTAGTCCGAAATGACCATACGAAAATAGTAGTTGTGCCAACTGAACAAAAAAATGGAGAATGAATAAATAAAATAAAATAGTTCCTATTTTATTTAATAATTTTTCGTCAATATGGCCAATTAAAAAAACTAGCAGGATGAAAGGCATTAACCACCTTACTCCCGAGAGGTATACCAAAATGTCATCCTGATAGTAAAAAGCTGGTAATAATATAAATACTAAAATTATCCCTAATAATAATGCACTTATACGTTTCATCGAAAAAGTTTTTAAAATCATTAAAAAAGATGTAAAGATCATTAATAAGAAAAATAAATCTTTTAATCCTTTTATATATACAGATGTCAAAACATTACTTGTATTAACTACATATTTGCCACTGTCTAATAATAATGCAAGAGACTCCTGTAATGAAAAAAGTGGTGTTATCGCTAGAACAATTATAATGAGCTTTTGAATTAACTTCGTTGAATTTGATTTAGTTGATGTCATATGATTTTGCCTGCTCTAAATCTTTATCATTTAATGAACATTTACTAACACCATCTATCAGCCTTAGATATATTTCATTATTTATATTTTCAATAATATTTTTTATGTTCTGTGGTTTATTGGGATCGAATATAAATCCATTGACTTTATCTTTTATCAGTTCACTTACACCACAATTAGAACTAACAATTGATGGTATACCGAAATATAGTGCCTCCTCTACTACAAGTCCCCATGTTTCAGAAATGCTTGGAAGTATTAGAATATCGTTATCCTCAAAGTTATTCTTCAGATTTTTATTAGCTACTTTTCCACTAAAAATAATATTTTTTTTAGCCCTGTTCTTAAGTTCATTCTCTAAAGGTCCAGTCCCAATTACTGTTAATGTATAATCTTGAAGGTTATTAAATGTATCAATCAGCATCTCAATATTTTTCTCACTAGACAATCTACCGATGAATATAAACCTTTTGTTATAACGTCTTTCATTAACTGATAAATCTGGCTTATTAATGATACCTACCCCTCTTGTAATTTTTACCTCGCCTTTATAATTCAATTTCTCGAGAAGATTATTATGGAGACTACCAGAAGCTAAAATTGTAGAAATTCTAGATAAAAAAATTTTTTTGAGAGTACCCTTTATGCCCGTAATGCTACTCTCATTTATTGTTGATTCTAGAGCTAAACAATTCTTCTCCTTAATATTAGAGAATACGGAATACCAATCTTCTTTAGTGTCCCATCCGCTTACTAGAATTCTCTTATACTTAGATTCTTTCAATATTTTCCTTATACTTAGTATATTTGCTAGTACTTTTCTATCCTCATAGTTTCCATCATAAAGTAATCTGTACTCAAACTCTGATTTATCGAGCGTAATAAAATCATCAGATCTTTTTTCAGATGTACTTTTTGCAGTAAATAGAACTAGTATTTTCAAATTTTTTGATAATTCATTGTAAAGATTAACTTTATAGAAATTTGGAATGTGAGTAACTATGATGTAATCATACATTTTTATCTCTGATGAATAAAATTTTCAAGTAATACTTTAGTAAAATTATGTATTTTATAATTAGCAATACGGGCGCACTAGCAACCTTATTCTTTTTTTTAGTTTTATCATACTCATCTAAAATCTCTGGTGTTCTCCCATTGCCTATCCCATCTTCGCGCCACTTTGCTACAACAACATCTTTTGTAATAACCTCTGGGAATTCTTGATAAGATCTTAAAAGGTGATCGTAGTCCATACAAAATGTATAGCTATCATCAAAAAACTTATATTTCTCAAAATAACTTTTATGTGTGAATAATCCTTGATGAGGTAGAGACATTCTAAAAAGTAATGATCGTTTATCAAAGTTAGGTATGTATTTAGTGGTGTATATTTCATTACCATCAATATCTATTCTTTGTATTCTAGCGCTGACAAAGACATTATGATGAGGTTTTATATCATGAAATACTCTCTCTAATGCATTAGGTGTTACAAACCCATCTCCGTCTCCCTGAAAATTTATATAGTCTCCTTTTGCATATTTAACACCTTTGTTAAATGCATCACTTATACCTTTATCTTTTTCGCTTACCCAATAATCAATTTTGTTCTCATATTTTTTTATAATACTAATAGTTTGATCAGTTGAGCCACCATCTACTATGATATATTCCATATTCTCATAACTCTGATCTACAATACTTTGTATTGTGCTCTCTAGATATTTCTCGCCATTAAGAACAACCGTCACAATCGAAACGAGAGGGTTTATATCATTTGAATTTTTCAAGTTCCCCTTAGTCCTTAGTCCTCCTTCATCTAAAATCATAATAACACCACCATTCGAACTATGTATTTATAACTCTTTTAGAGAGATTGACATAAGAATCGGCATATTTCTTTGTTCTATGTGAGAGTAAATCGACATAATTGTTTATTTCATCGTCTTTGTAATTTTTTATAACATTTTTTAGGGATTGGACGCTATTTCTATCAAAGAAAGTTGCACTAGGATATTGTTCTCTATGAACATCTATATCAGATAAAATCATATTTTTTCCTACACTTTTACACTCCTCTACAGTAGAGCTCCAGCCCTCAAACAATGAGGGGTTAATTACCGCCCTAGAAAATTTAATAAGACTATAAACATCATCTAAATCAATTAACCCAAGAATCTTTATGTTTTCACTTAAGTTAAATTTTTCTATGAAGCTATATATTTCATTAATATATGTCTTGTTTCTATAATCCAATAAGTAACCAGTACAAACAAGCCTCACCTCCAACCCTTCTTTCTTCAAACACTTAATAGCTTTAAAGACTGTCAAATGATTTTTATGTTTCCAAAACTGATTAGGCATGTAAAAGAAATTATCAATAATATTATATTTCTCCTTCAATATATTTCTGTCGAGTTCGTCATATTTACTAATTGGTTGTGAGACAAAATGTAGAACGTTTGTTTTAGTATAATATTCAGGTGCGAAATTTTTTAAATCATTTAATACATCATTGCTGCTTACTACAATTGCATCACTGTATTTTATTATATTCATAAAGCTTCTATTTCTCTCAATAATTTCACGTTCAGAAAACATATCTGGCAAGTGAATATGTTGGAAGTCTGGTATCCAATTGATTGATTTGATTTTTTTAAAATTTGTCATGAATGAATGTGAAATTATATCACATTCATATTTTTGAAGGATTCTCTCTAGAAAGAAGTTAGACTTGAATAGTTTTTCAATGATTTTTGAAATGTACCACTTAGTACTTTTGCGATCAAATAAACTATCTTCAATAACAATTGCATGTTTTTTAAATATTTCTTTTACTTCAGCGTCTGTTCTTTTTCCAACAAAAACAATTAATTCTATATCTTTATATGCAAAAGAGTTAAGAGCAAAAAATAAATTTTTAAAATAATTTAATCCCCCCATCCACTCCTTTGAGAGAGTACCAATAAAACCTACTCTAATCATTTAATCCCTTGACCCAATCCGCATAGTTTTTTATTTCATCATTAAAATCTTTTTTTACATTATACTTATATGTTTTTAATTTGTGTGTATCTGCTAGGTAGTATTTAGGATTCCCTATATTAATTTGATTATTAAAATTAATCCGTATATTTGGTTTTAAATAACTTCTAATCTTTTCTACAACATTCTTAACAGTATGTCTTATGCCTGTCCCTCCATTGATAATAAGAAATCTCTCTTTTCTATTTAGCAATATGCCAAATAAAGACATCACATCCTCTACATGTATAAAATCTCGAACTTCTTCTCCGGTACCCCAAAAAATTACCTCACTCTTAGCTTTCCTTATTTTATTACATGCATCCCATAATAATTGCTTTCTTAGACCGCGCCCATAAACAGAGTATAATCTTACTATTGAGATATTTAATCCAAACATATTTGAGTAACTGAGGCATAAATTTTCTGTCTCTTTTTTATGCTGTCCGTATGGTGAAACTGGCTCACCTTCATAGTTTTCCTTTCTAGGTTGATCAGGATGTTCACCCTGAACAGCTGGGCTAGAGGGATATATTAAATAAGCATTTGGATTATAATTTTTTAAATAT
>MDTA01072026.1_pt1 | contig 11137 bp, 9 predicted proteins | sample 811151 | NCBI WGS metagenome assembly MDTA01 (sample SAMN05326648, study PRJNA326480) | marine metagenome | isolation source: seawater | place: Indian Ocean: South | collected 2010 | reverse complement strand
TTTATAGTTTCTGTAGCTAAGTTTGTTGTTACTCTAAGAAAAGGAAAGACTTGTTTTAATATTGGATATTCATTCATTGTTTGAGCAAACTTTTCCATTATCCCAATCATTTCGTTTTTATAGGTTGCTCTATTAGAATACTCTAAAGCTTCTCTATTAATACCAGCTCCAAACTCATCAAATGAATCTTCTATGTATTCATTAACGGCTTTTGTGTATTCTTCACTTCCCTCTTTCAGACCACCTCTTCTAGCACTTCTATGAGCTAGTGTTTCTACTCTTGCTCTGTAATTAATTTGAACAAAGAACTCATCAACAGAGTTCATAAATCTACTTGGTAAGTTAATTGTTTGACCAGTTACATTTACGGCAGTCTTACCTACTTTTTTAATAGTGCTATCACCCTCTTTTATTTTAGAAGAAATGGCAGAAGCATCATCAAATTTATCTAATTTATTTTGATTAGTAATTATTGTCTTACCACTTTTTAAAACTTGAAAAGCATATTGTCTTGCTAATTTTGTTGAAGCCATCATATTAACAATTTCGTCTTTAGCTTCTTGAACTTGTATTTTTATTTGTTCATATTCAGCATCATTCATTTCTTTTCCAGTAAGTTTCTTTTTACTCTTAACTGATTCATCTGGAGATAGTGTTTTTTTATATTTATGAACTATTGAAAGTGGAACATTCTTTGCTCTGTTAATTAATTTACCAGCTCCTCCACCTATAATTTTTTCAAGTGGTGGCATTGCAGTTCCTTGTATATTACCAAGAAAGTTTGCAAACTGAGTTTTAGGTGAGAATAAAACTGCATTGTACCATATCTCATTTGCTATATCCCAAGTCTTATTACCAGCAACTACTTCAAATATTTTTTCAATAGCACTTTTGTCACCAAGACTGGCAACCTTTTCCATAAATATTTCAAATGATTTTGGGTTGCTATTGAAGTCTGGTGAAAACTTCATCAAGTCTTGGATATCTTCAAACAATGCACCAGATTCATTTATTTTTTGTTTTTCAATCCCAAAACTTCTAACACCTCTACCAAAGTTTTGAGCTACTTTTTTAGTATTACCTACTAATTGAATCATTAGACCAGCTAACACTTCAGCTTCTTCTAAAGCAGATTTGTCACCAGCTTTATATTTTTTAAATGCTGATTGCATTTGTTCAGCTACAGTTCTGTTCATTGATGTAAGAGCTAAAATAGTAGCATTAGCATCATCAGTATTTTTACCTAAAGAATCAGCATCATCAACTAACTTTGCTAAACCATCAATGTTATTAGCATTACCATATTTTTTTATAGCTTGTCTTTTTACTGCATCATCAGTAACAACTTTATTTAAGCTTTTCATAGCTTTCTTTGACTGATTAAATGCTTCTTTGAGTGCAACAAAACCCTCTGTAGAAAGTTTTCCATCTTTGATATAAGGTCTTAGATTTACAAAAACATCTTGTAATTCTATAGCCGTATCAAAATCTATTTCACCTTTATTATATTTATCTAACTGGTCATTTAATGTTTTTGGAATATTATCTATTGCTTCATAGATTGCTGACTTTTGTTCTGGTTTTATTTGAGCTTGTTTAGTATTTAATATTTTACCAGCTTCAGCTTTGGTGTTTTGTTTTTTGATATTCTCTTTTACTTCTTTGTTTGCACTTTTTAAGTTATCGACATTTACACCTTTTTTTAAGTTATCAATATCTTCTTTAAGATTTTTTAAATTATCAATATCATCATTGATTCCATCATAAGTTTGTTTTTTACTTTTACCAGATGTAACATCATTACCTTTTTTAAATAATCTTAATACTGAAAAAACTGCTTCTGAAGAAACACCTAAACCAGCTCCCTCAATAGCATTTTTCATTCTTGATTCCCACCAAGTATCATCTTCTTTTGATACAAGATATCCTAACCAAGTGTCTTCTATGTCTGGATTATATTGATGTATAATATCTGTAAGTCTTCCAGTATCTTCACCAAAAGCTACAAAGTCAGTTAATGCACCTAGTGTTATTGTTTTCCCAGCTTTAGCAAGTCTATTTGTGTAATCTGGAATCTTTGTTATTTTATCCAGACCTTTATAACCTCCAATAAAAGTAACAATACCCTCTGCCATAGGAGAGAAAGAATTGTTATATTTATCTGGTGATAATGGTTCAAAAAAACCAGTCCATCTAGGAGCTTCTATTTTAAGAGCATCATCTAGACCTATAGTTCCAGTGATACCAGTTAATCCATAAGTTGGTGTATCTTTATCAGCTATAGCTTCATCATAAGGAACATATTGTACAATTCCATTCTTAGCATCTTTACCATATCTAAAGCCACCTAGATTTGTCTTTTCTCCTAAAGTGTCACCTATATCCTCTAACAATTCTACAGAAGAGTTTATAAAGTTTCTAGAAGCATTGTAGGGAATCTTAGGTAAATCATATAGTGTACCTAACATATTATTTCCAAAGTTAGCTACACCATCTAGGAATCCACCATTTTGAACTTGTTTTAGTTCACCTAAATCTTTTTTTACTTCAGTTAAAAATATGTCTTCTCTAGGGTCTACATCTTCTTGTACATTCTCATTTTCAGTTTCTGTACCTTGATTATCTTCTTGCTCTAGTGGAACTGTGTTTGTTGTTGAATCAATAGGGTTTCCATCATCATCAACTTTCACAAGTTTTCCATCTATCATTTTGAACGGCATATTTTCTCCTTAATTAAAATTTTCAAGTTTTTCTTTTAAGAATTTGATTACCTCTGGTGGAAATTCAAATCCTCGAGCAAGTTCTTCAGTTACTCTTGGTGTAACTGTTTTATTCTTATATCTTTTTTCAAACTCATCTTCTGTTATAAATTCAAAACCAGTTGGAAAAGGAACACCATCTCTACTTTTAGATATAAGAACTAATTCTTTTTGACCAAAATCCAAACCCCCAGCTACATTATCTATAGCTAACTGCATTGCATCTAGAATTTTATCATTTTTAATTCCTACTAATATCTGACCATTTCTAGTTAGGTTATCTCCTTGTGCTTTATCAGATGTAGCATCAAAACTAGTTTTTATTATTTCTTCTTTGTCTTTTTTAATATTTTCTTTTGGTTTTGTTGTTATAAAGTCATCAATACTTATTGGTCTAGTTTGTTCACTTCCAGAATCTCCAGTATTTCCTCCAGTAAATATTTCTTGTAGACCTCTATATTTTAAAGTTTGTATTTCTGTTGAAACCCAATCTTCAACAAAATTATCAAAACCATCTTGTTTTTCTGCCATTGTTTTTAGTTTCTTAGCTTCTTCTGATTGTAGCCATCTTTTTGCACTAAACTCTAAAGATGTAACAAACAACTGACCCATTCTTTTCATCTCAGTTCCATCAGCATAAGCATCTACAAGTCTTGTAATAAGTTGTGTGTATTGATTATATTTATTTGTAGCTTCACTATTTAATAAAAGGTTATTTTTAGGGTCTTGATTAAATAATATTTTTGCATTGTTATTTCTAAAATCTTCAAGACTTATCTTATCCTCTGTAAAAGCTTTTTTATTTTTATCATAAGCAGTATTTAAATCATTTTCAGTTATAGATTTAATTATAGACCTTTGTGTAGCAACATCTGTTTCACCTTTATTTTTTCTTTGATTTCTTATAAATTCTATTTCAAGAGTAGATTTGTTTACTAGAGCATTATCACTATATAAATATTGATATCTCTCTTGTTCACTCATTGCATCAAACTTTTGTACAAGTGCATCAGTTTGAATAACATCTCTACTTCTAATAGAAGTTGCTTTTGCATTTTGTTCTTTTGCTTGATTATCTAATATCTTTGATTTTTCTATGGATAAAAATTGAGTCATCTCATCACTATCTACAAACTTAGTACCGTCAACAAATTCTATTTTAGGCAAAATACTATCAATCATTCTTAATTGATTTTTGTAATCATTTGGATATTGTTCAATAAAGTTTTGCAAAGAAGACTTAACAATGTTTTTTAACTTAGTTGGGTTTTTGTTGATACTATAAACTTCAGAAAGATTTGCTTTTATATCTTGAGCTATATGCCAATCTGGATTGTCTTTATCTTGATGTAATTTAAATGAACTAGCTAATATACTTGCAGTCTGACTATTAAATTTATCTGATGCTAGTTTCTGTACATTTTGAATATAGGTATTTCTAATAGTATTATTTACTGAAGTAGTAGATTTAAAAAATGTTTCTTTCAATAACTGAGGTGGGAAAGCATCTAAATTATTTTCAAAGAAAAAATCTTTCAAGACTCCCCTATACCATTTGTTGTAAGCTCCATCAGATATATCATTCTTAATACCGTCTTCTTCAAATCTTCTAATTGCATAAGTAGAAAATTCATTAAGACCTAAATTTTTAAGTTGAAGTTTATTACTTACTAGATTGTAATATGGACTATCTGTTTCTTTTATTTCTTTATTCTTAACTTTATCAGCAAGTATATTTTTAAACTGGTTTCTTTCTTCTATTGCTTTACTAACTGTACTTATAGAACTACCGTCAGCTTTTTTACCATCAATGTTATTGTTTAATGGTGTTACATCTATTTTAGATTTTTTTTCTTTAGGTTTATTATCTGGTTTTTCTGTACCGTCACCAAAGTCAATATCTTCACCTATTTGATATTCAATTTCAGCTTCAGCTTCTGCTTCTTTTCTTACTTTTTCTCTACTTAAAATTGCATTTTTAGTAAGACCGTCACTAGCAAAATTTTCTAAAGCTTTTGTAAATTGTTCTAAACCTTGAGGTAAAGGTTTTACTTGAGGTCTATAAAATAAATCAAAATCTCTAACCACTACTTGAGGAAGTTCTGGGTTCAGATTCAAGCTTGGTAATTGAGGATTATTTCTTTTTGCCATTTTAAATTGTAGTCCTTAATGCTTCTATCATTTTTAAATCATCATCTCTTTGTTGTTCTGCATATTTAAATCCATAATATTTATTAGCTAAATTTAAAGATTCAGTAGCAAACAAGAGAACTGGATTTGGTGGTGTCACATAAGTGCTTTGTGCTTCAGCTCCAAACTTAATTGCTTCTAAGTTTCTTTCATATTGGTCAATATTATTATTTAAATTTCTATCCACTGAAGCCATATAGTTTCCCTCTACTCTATAAAAGTCACTATAAACTGACATTGCACTTCCTCTTAGAGCTATGTTCTTTTCTCCAAAAACATTTCTAGCAGTAGCTCTAGCTTTTCTAGATTTTAATGAAGCTTGATATTTCTTTTCTAATCCCTCATCAACAACTTGCTGAATTTTTAATTGTTCATTTGCATATCTTTGAATAGCATTCTTTCTTGCTAAATCATTTTGTCTTCTTTGTTGTTGAGCTACGGCTTTCTGTTGTTGGTAATTCTGATAGAATTGTAGTCCAGCAGAAGCAACAGAGGTGATAATTAATGCTGTTGTTGGTTCACACATAATTTTGCAATCTCATAAAAAGGTTTATTTAATACTCCATAGTTAATTTTTCTTATAAATTTAAAACCACAAAACTTTAACCATTTAATATGTAATGTATTTCTTGCATCAACATAGTTCCATAAAAGTGGATAAGTTTTGTGAAAGTTATTGACCACCCCTCTACATTCTCTAAGAAATGGTATTGATATTTTTTCTAATTCTGGTGTTGCTAAAAACCATATAGCTCCAAATACATTTACTCCAAAAATAGCAATAGGAATGTTTTGTACATTACAAATAGTAAAACATAAAGTAGATTCAGATATTCCATTAGATATTGCCATAAGTGGAGTATTACCACTTGCACTGATAATTTCCCTTTTGTCCTCGTATCTAAGAGTCTTTGCAAGTATCTTAGCATCAGATAATTTTGAGAGTCTGAAGTAACCATAGTCCTCTACTCTTTTAGATATCTTGGCTTTGGGTGACATAATATCCCTCCCAGTTTGCATTGATGAAATTACTAGGAAGATGTGAATTATTTTTTAGGACTATACTTAAATTATCATTTCTTGATTGAACTGAAAATTTAAAATCTCCATCTTCAAGATTTACAGTACCAAGTAAACCAGCTCCAGTTATTGTTCCAGTGAATGTAGAAGAACTTGTGTCCCTAGCTTTTGGTGTAACTTCAGTTTGGAAGAATCCAGTATTATTGAATGAAACACTCCAATTTCTTATTTGTAATCTTCCCTCTTTGACAGAAATTCTAGCTCCATTACTATCAGCTAGTTGTACAAATTGTTGAGAAAATTTAAATAAAAATTCATATTGTTCACCAACAAAGAATTTAAAATTTGTAATATCACCAGATACAGTAATTGAAGTTCCAGATTGTGTATTAGTTAAAATTTCTCTACCAGCTTTGTTTGTCCCACCAACCCTACCTACTACTTTCATAGTGTTATTAATTACATAAGGTAAAGTGATTGTAGTTATATTTGTAGCTGAATCATAATTTGTTGTTACTTCAGTTTCTACTAATTTTCTATCTAAGTGAGTTAAATAAGTAGCTCCAGTGTCAACTCTAGCTGGTGACACATCAACCTTTTCTAGATAAACACCGTCACTTCTTTCATTAACAATAATTAATGTGTTTTCTATAAAATCTATATTTAAAATATTATCTGTTGTAGTTGAACCGTAATCCCATTTATGCCAAGCACTTTGTAATCTTTTTCCAGAAGATACATAGTATTGATAGATATAAATACAGTTAGGTGTATCAGAACTTAATATTGCTAATATATTTTCATTTGTAGCTGAAGTAATTTTAAAAACATTTTTAGGTATAAATACTGGAACATTTGCAGTTATGTCATCTGCTTGTTTTGTATCTGTATCAGAAGCAATAAAGAACTCTCTCATACCAGTAAAGTCACCTTTAGGAAATGTAAAGAATACATTACTACCAGCACCTTTTGGTTTTGTTTGTCTATCAGCTTCAAATTCTGTAGCAACATTTATAGCTACATTAGAAGCAGTCAGAGTAGCTTCACCACTCATAATAAATTGTGTTTGGTCACTAAATAATAGTAGTTCTTCATCAAAAGAAATGGCGTGTCTAAGTATAGAAACTTTTGTATGTGTACTAGCAATATCAATAGGGTCAGTGTCCAATAGTTGTGTTACAGTTTCTGGAAAGAAATCAAAGAACTCTCCAGCTCTTGACATAATAACATTCTCATCTGACAAGAATCCTAGTCTGTTTCTATGAAAGAATAAATCATTTAATTTTCTACCTATAAAACTAGGGGTAGGAGCTGAGTCTTCATCACCAGCTACTCTTTGACCATACTTAGGTGTTGTAAAATCAGTGCCACCAACTTGATATGTTGTACCGTCTAATTGTGTAAATCTAAAATTACCGTCAGCAGTTCTAATTAAAGAATGAGGTAATGTTGTTGGGTCTAAAGCAACTTGTATATCTGGTTTTACAGTTTCTTTCCAAACACCATCACCATCTTGAAACTCTTCAAATTTAACATAGTAATTATCGAAAGTATTACCAGCATCACCAGTTACTTCAACAACCATATTGTTTATTGCTGGAGATGGTAAATCAGAAAAATTTTGTACTGTATCTTTTACTACTTGAGAAGCATCATTACCATAACCATCAGATGAAGAAACTGCTAGTGTTCCAGAGGATTTTGTAATACCTATACTACCTACTCCAATTTTTACTACAGTAACATCTGTTGGAGGACTACCTTGTATTGCTGAAAATAAATTATCTCTAATAGTTTCACCATTAGTAGAACCACTTGAAGTATACTGAGTATTGTCTATTGTCAAACTATAACTAGCTGAACTGACTCCTTGTAAGACAGTATATACTGCTTGTTCTACTTTAGCTCCAGATGTAACTGTACTATCAAATTGAGGTACTTTTTGTTTATTTAATATAAAAGTAAAATCAGCAACTGTTGTTGCTACATAATCTTGTTTAGGGTTTGTAGCATCTAAATAATTTAAAGCACCAGTTTGTGCAACTACTGTTCTTTCTGTTCCATCAATCTCATAAACTTTGATAGAGTTAGCAGATATAGATATAACATATCTTTCAGTAACATCTCTATTAATAGTATGTACAAAAGAGTTAGCAAAACTTGTTGTTGATATTTTAGCAATATGTTTGCTTGGTGGTCTTTTTTTTAATCCCTCAACAACAGAACTAAAACCATTAATTTGTTCATCAGCTTGTGACGGTAGTCTTAATATTTCTGGTTGTTGGCTAACCCCTTGTACTAAGTTTGGAATTGTTCTTGATACTAAAGGCATTAGAAACCTCTAAATCGATTAATTACATATTCTTGTTCTGGTGTATCAAATATTGAATAATCACCAGTATTTGATTCTGCTTGTAATAAAATAGAGTATGCTTTCTTTTCATCTTCAGTTGTAAATTTATGTAAAGCATTAGCTCCTAGTGTTCTATCGTGAAATATTCTAGCACTTCTTATTGTGATATATTTTTTTGCTTGTTCTGGAATATCATCAAAATTAAGTAGATAAACAACAACAACATCTTCTAAATTTTCATCAAATATATCTGAGTTAGTTGCTAAGTTATATAAAAAATTATTTCTTTGTACTACATCAAAATTTGTCTTTGCATATTTTCTTGGATTTAATTCTACTCTAACAATGTTTGTAGCTAGTGGAATTTTGTTGTTTGTGTTTCTTGGTAATTGAACTTTATAATGAGTGTTAAAATGCCAACCCTCAGATTGAACATCTCTAGACACTTCATTCAATACATTTTTAGCTACAGTACCATCAACTGGCAAAGTTCCTACAAGAGTGTTGAGAGGTGCTTCACCAATAGTAGATAAAATTGTATTAACGGCTTCTAGCTGAGTAGTTCTATGTGTAATTGTCATATATAAAGTAGGGGAGCTTTTACACTCCCCTATCTCCTAGTCTATTATTGTGTTTTAATAGATACGGCTGATTCTGGTCTTAAAATACCAGCACCCATAACCATTCTACAAGTCATTAGTGTCCCAAGTCTTCTTGGGTCATAAGTTACCTCAGTGACTAAGTTTTTAGCCATTAAGCAACCTAATGCACTTTTGTGAAACAATACTGCTTTATGATACTGGAAATCACCAGTATAAGTATTGTTTTGACCAGTAGTTGAATCACTGCTTTGGTCAGTAAATGTATCTACGGCAGTGTTCGATTTCATAACTGGAACACCTCCAATAGCTACTACTGTACCTCTACCAAAGTCACCATTGTTGTCACTGAAATCTCTTGATACCAGCTTATCAACATTAGCTAACTTATAGTAAATGTCTGGGGATACAACAATGACTCTATCAGTAGATGGAACATCATTTTCATCTAGTCTTTGAATACCCTCAAAGATAGATGCAATCATTGAATCCATATTAGTGTCACAGTCTGCATCAGTGATTTCTAAACCACCAGCAGTATCACCAGAAATGTTTGCACTTCCTTGTGAAGCTAAAACACTTAGTGATAACAAGTGCTTGTCTACTCTCGTACTGAGGGCACGGGCAAGTTCACTAGCATAGATATTTCTAACTGAGTAGTGAAGTTTAAGCTCGTCAATCTCACCAATAAAAGCACTTGATAGTAAGATATCATCTAGGTTGATAATCTTCTCTTGATGCTTAATTGCATCTCCAGTTATCTCATTACCAATAGTATGATAACTTGATGTGGTCTTTCCAGTAACTGGGAATGAAGCACTTTTTCCTTGAGTCAGGGTTCTTTTTTGTACCATATTCAACATCATATTTTCTCTTTGGAATACTGACAAAATCTCACCACTGAACTTTTTTAGAAAAAGAGCATTAGCATCACCAGTAGCTAGAGCTTGACCTAACCTTGATGGGGTTGCATTACTCATAATTTTTTCTCCTTATATTATGATTGTTAGTTTAGTGTTAAGTTACCCTATCTAGTATTGACTCAGAAAAGTTATCACTCGTAAGTGGCTTTACTTTTTAATTTCGATAAGTCACCTCTCTAAAGAGAGATGGTGATTAAGATATCTTAGTTCCTAGTTTCCAGCTTCTTACTGCCCAGTAAACTGGAGAAAGATTTTTTTGACCTTTTACTTTTGACAATGTTGCTTTGTGTCTAGCCATAAAAGATTTTCTTCTAGCTGGGTCATCTCTTTTAATAGACATTGAAGCATCTCCAAATCTAATTGTTTTTATGTTCCCACTAGATTTATCTTTGACAAATACTTTAAATTTTTTGTTACCTTTAGTTTCTCTAATAATTTTATTTAATGGTTTATTTTCTTTATTTGACATCTTCTAAAACATATCCTTGACCTACTTGTCTTAACCTATGTACTTCTTCATTTACACAAGCATAACCCCAAACTTGTTGTTGCTCTTCTTCTGTAAGTTTTTGTTTTTTCATATCCTCAATAACGATTTCTACTTCATCACAAGTTGTTACATTACCAATATATCTTTCTTCACCAGTAGAAAGTAAAATATATAGTGCAAAAAAGGGGAGTATTTGAATGCTCATTTTCCAACTTCTTTTTGTGCTACTCTATGTGCAGAAGCAAAAGACTTTTTATTCTTAGTCATTTCTTTAATCATAATACTAATATGTTTTTTAGAATGATTTTTAGAATGAATCTTTAACTGTTCTCTTTGTTTTTTATTCATTTTAACTCCTTAAAAAATAATGTAAATTGCTACATTAATAAGTATGTAAGTAATCATTATTTAACCTTTAATTTTTTCTTAAATCCACCTTGCATTCTTTTGTATGCTTCTTTTGAGATAGTAGATTTCTTTTTTGACCTAGATGTACCAGCTTTTTTTCTTTTGTTTATATTATAATACAAACCTTTTTTAGCCGTCTTACCGTCTTTAGTCTTATGAGTATGTTTTGGCATATTATCTCCTTATATTAATGTTATTATTATTTCTTCTTAATGAAGCTTGAAACACCCTTAATACCAAATGAAGCACTAATAGAAATTAAGATACCCCACTGTAAAAATTCTGGTAAATCTTCTCTAAGGAATCTAAAACCCTCTTTTAATACTGGGTGCATACCCTCAAAAAAACAAAGTGTCATAATACCTATAAACCAAATTGTCCATAGCTCATCTTTT
>MDTA01082469.1_pt1 | contig 11138 bp, 8 predicted proteins | sample 811151 | NCBI WGS metagenome assembly MDTA01 (sample SAMN05326648, study PRJNA326480) | marine metagenome | isolation source: seawater | place: Indian Ocean: South | collected 2010 | reverse complement strand
ATATGCATTAAGAGGAGGAATTATTGATGTTTTTACTCCAAATTATAACTATCCTATAAGAATTGATTTATTTGGTGAAGAAATTGAGTCTATAAAATTTTTTGATGTTTTAACACAAGTTAGTAAAGAAGATATAAATAAAATTGAAATTATTCCTATTTCTGAAATCATTATGACTGAAGAAAATATTAATAATTTTACTGTTAAATATAGAAAATTATTTGGGATAAAATCTATTGAAGATGAAATTTATCAATTAGTAAAAGAACATCAGAGAATTAATGGTTTAGAGCATTGGATTAGTTTATTTTATGATGAGTTAAAGTCAATATTTGAAATTATAGATAAAAAATATTTTGTTTTGTTAGATAATGCTTTTGAAGAAACTCTGCAATCTAGAATTGAAGATATTAATGATTATTTTAACACAAGATATATAAATTATAATCAATCAAAAAAAAATAAAGACACATTAAACTGTTATAAACCAATAAATATTTCAGATTTATATTTGAGTACAGAACAAATAGAAAACTATTTAAAAAAGAAAACAGTTATTAGGTTATCAGTTCTTAAATCTGCTAATGAAAGCAATAATCTAAATAGTGTGAAAGTTAAAAATTTTTGGTTAGAGAGAAAATCTGTAGATATAGATTTTATTTCAGCATTTATAAGCTATGTAAAAAAAAAAATAATAAACAAAAATAAAGTTATCATTGCATGTAAGTCCGTATCTAATAGACAAAAAATATACGAACTTTTAAATAATCATGAAATTTATAATATTAATATTAAATCTAATTATTTTATTGATAAGGAGCCAGCTAATAATGAGATTTCTCTAATGATATTAAACATTAGTTCCGGTTTTATTATAGATAATTTAGTAGTTATTTCAGATCAAGATGTATTTGGAAAATTAATTAATAGAAAATCAAGTCAGAAAAAACAACTGTCAGCAGCACTTGAAGAAGCAGATTCATTTAATTTAGGAGATTATTTAGTTCATAAAGACTATGGTGTAGGAAAATATAATGGTCTAAAAACTATAAATATAAATAAAATCTCTCAAGATTGTATAGAATTAATTTATATGGCGGACGATAAATTATTATTACCAGTACAGAATATAGACCTTGTATCTAAATTTTCAGGTAAATTATCAGAAATTACTTTAGATAAGCTTGGAAGTAAAAATTGGATTGCTAAAAAAAATAAAGTAAAAAATAAAATTCGTGATATGGCTGAAGCTCTAATTAGAATTGCTTCAAAAAGAAAATTAGGTGCAGCTAAAAAATTATATTGTTCTGATGAGAAATATGAAAGTTTTATTTCTAAGTTTCCTTTTTATGAAACGCAAGATCAAATAGATGTAATAAATGATGTTATAGAAGATATTAATTCTGATAAACCTATGGATAGACTTGTTTGTGGAGATGTAGGTTTTGGTAAGACAGAGGTTGCAATAAGAGCTAGTTACATAGCAATACAAAGTAATGTTCAAGTTGCTTTAATAGCTCCAACTACATTATTAGCTAGACAACATTTTGAATCTTATTTGGATAGGTTTAAAAATGAAAATATAAATATAGTGCATATTTCTAGATTAACATCTAAACAATACTTAAAATCATCTATATCAGATATTCAATCGGGTAAAGCAAATATAATTATTGGTACACATGCTCTTTTATCCGATAAAATTAAATTCAGTAATCTTGGTCTTTTTATCATTGATGAAGAACAAAGGTTTGGAGTAAGTCAAAAAGAAAAAATAAAAAACATTACCTCAAATGTTCATATTTTAACTTTAACTGCTACACCAATTCCTAGAACACTTCATATGTCCTTATCTGGTATTAAAGATTTATCTATAATTGCCTCAGCTCCTGAAGATAGAGTTCCAGTTAGAACATTTGTTATTAATAATAATGATTTTAATATTAAAGAAGGAATTAAGAGAGAATTAAATAGAGGAGGGCAAGTATTTTGCATAGTACCAAGAATAAAAGATATTGATTCTATAAAAGATAAAATCGAAAATTTAATAGATAATATTTCACTTGGAATTATTCATGGTAAAATGAATTCTAATGATATTGAAGATACTATGTCCCGTTTTTGTGACAATAAAATTAAAATACTTCTTTCAACAACTATAATCGAAAATGGTTTAGATATACCTAATGCAAATACAATATTTATTTTTAATGCAGATTTGTTTGGTTTATCTCAGTTATACCAGTTAAAGGGAAGAGTAGGACGTTCAAATAAAAGAGCTTATGCATATTACTTACTAGATAGAAAAGTACTTAGTTCTGATGCAGAAAAACGAATTCAAGCTATTCAATCTTTGGAAGGGCTAGGTGCAGGCTTTAGTTTAGCAGCACATGACTTAGACATAAGAGGTGCCGGGAATCTACTTGGTGAAGAACAATCTGGACAAATAAAAGAAGTTGGCTTAAGTCTTTATCAAAAATTATTAAGTGAAGCAGTTAATGATATTAAAGGGGAAAAAAGTACTAATTATGACTGGACCCCACAAATTAACATACAAATTACTGCTTTAATACCAGAAAATTATATAGCTGATTTAAGTTTAAGATTACAAATATACAGAAGAATTGGAAATATTAAATCATATAAAATGTTTGAGCAATTTGAACATGAAATGATAGATAGGTTTGGATTAATTCCAGAAGAGTTTAAAAATTTAATAAGTATAATGATGATAAAATATGATTGCTTATTAGTAGGAGTGAATAGAATAGACTCAGGAATTAATGGAGCAATTATTGAATTTATTGATAATCCTTATCTAGATCCAGAAATGTTTATAGATTACTTAAATACTAATAGTCACTATTTAAAAATGAAAAGTGATAAAAAGTTAGTAATAAATATAAAATGGCAATCTAGCCAAGAAAGATTATTAGAAATAAAAAGAATTATAAATAATTTATCTAGTCTTAAACGATGATTTTTAACTATTTACTAAACATGTTTCAAAAACTTTTTCAAAAACTTCATTTTCTTGAGCTCCTGAAATTGCGTAAGTTTCATTAATTATAAAAAAAGGGACACCTGAAATACCTTTCGAGCGAGAAACTATATCAGAATTTTTAACAATATCTTCAGTTTTCTTCTTAATTTTAATGTTCTTATTTTCAAAAATATCTATGCTATAATTTTTTGCTACTTCTTTCAGTATATTTAAGTCACCAATATTCTTTCCGTCGATAAAAAATAATTTAAATAATTCCTCTGCAATAATATTTTGTTTACTAATATTTTTAGAATATTCTATCAGCACATGTGCATTTAATGAATTTGGCATGATATGAATTTTGTCAAACTCAAAACTAATACCGGATGTTTCTCCAGCTAATTTTATTTGGTTATATATATGGTTAGCCCTTTCAGCACCTCCAAATTTAGAAGATAAGTATAGTCGTCTATCAATGCCTTCCTGTGGCATTTCAGGATTAAGTTGAAAAGGATGCCAATAAATATCAAATTCTGTATCTGTAAAATTTTTGATAGCTTTATTTAATCTATTTTTTCCTATGTAACACCAAGGACATACTGCATCAGAAATAATATCAATTTTAATCATAGAATAAATTCCTTATACGCATTAATGTATAATAGAAAATAATTATAATTATAAATTACTTTTTTTAAAGGAAAATTTTATGACTACAAATGATATATTAAAAAAATTCACGCTTGAGGGTGATATTGCTCTAGTAACAGGCGCATCAAGAGGTTTAGGGAGACGCTTTGCTTGTGTGTTAGCTAATATGGGTGCAAAAGTTGTTTTAGCTGCTAGAAATAAAGAAAAGTTAAATGAAACAAAAAACATAATTACTGCAAGTGGTGGAGATTGTTGCATCATTGAAATGGATGTTACAAACGAAAAATCTATATATGCAGGATTTGAAGAAGCAAAAGAAAAATTAGGTAATGTCAATATACTTATAAATAACGCTGGTATAGCTATTGCAAAATCTTCCATTAATACATCTATGGATGATTGGAATAGTGTAATAAATACAAATTTAAACGCCGTTTTCGCATGTTCTAAAGTATTTGCAAAAAATTTAATTGATAAAAATTTGCCAGGTAAAATAATTAATATCTCTTCAATTGCATCAGAAATAGTTTTAGGCAAGTATCTATCTTCATATTGTTCTTCAAAAGCAGCTGTCAGCCATTTAACAAGAACATTAGCATTTGAATATGCTGAATTTGGTATCCAAGTAAATGCTATTGCACCAGGTTATATATTAACAGATTTAAATAAGAATTTTTTTGATACAGAAGATGGCAAAGCCATGGTTAAAAAGATACCTCTTAAACGACTTGGTAACGCTGATGAATTAGATGGAGTATTATTATTATTATGTTCTTCGGCAGGCTCATTTATTACCGGGTCTGTAATGAGAGTAGACGGTGGTCATGTTATTGCATAACACTAATATTTATTAAATATAATATTAAATATTAAGCCAGGTTTATTATCTTCAAGTTTAATATTAGCTTTATGAATTTTTAATATAGCTTTTACTAACGAAAGACCTAAACCATTGCCCTTTGTATTTCTGTGTTTTTCTAGCCGTACAAACCTATCAAATACCTTCGAATGATTTTTTTGTTCTATACCATCACCATTATCCATAATTTTTATTATTATTTTATGATTATTAATACATTGTAATATTATATTTTTATTTTTTTTGTTCTTAGTATATTTAATAGAATTATCTAAAATGTTTATGAATGCTTGAGTTAACAGAGTTCTATTACCTAGGATATAAGAGTTTGTATCTATAGATTTGCTAAAAATAATATTATTTTCTTCCATAACTGGCTCATATAATGAATAAACTTTATTTATTATTTCACCAATATTAATTTTTTTTAAATCATGATGTTTTTCAGACTCAAAGCTTGCTATATTTAGTATTTCAGTAAATATTTTTATTAATTTATCTGTTTCTTCTATAGCCAAGCTAATATGTTTTTTAGCTTTTAAATTTTTAATATTAATTGATGCCGTCTCCAGATTATTCTTCATTAACGTTAACGGCTTTTTTAAATCATGAGCAATATTACCAGATATATTTTTAGAATTTTCAATTAGCTCTTCTATTCTTGTTAACATTCTATTAACATTATAAGCTATTTGTCTGTATTCCTTATTAATTTTATTACTTTTTATTTTTCCTTTTAGGTCATTATCAGTAATATTTTGAATTTCTCTATTTAAAATATTAATTTTATTTAAACTATATCTTCCGAACAGTAAACTTATAATAAAGCCAAAAACTGTTATAAAAATTACCATAAAAATCATTAAATTAATTAATGCTTTAGAAATTAAAATTTCTGGTTGAATATCTCTACCAACTAGAAGTCTCGTACCATCTCTAAATTCAAATAGTTTAGCTCGCGCGGTATGTGTTATTATTTCTGAACCTAATGTTCTACTAATTGAAAAAGTTACATACCCTTGCTTATCGGGCAAATCTTCAGGCCATTGATTTAAATTCCCAGATAATTTATTTTTATAAATATCAGTTATTAAATAAATAGCTGCATTTTGGTTTTGTGCGCGTAATTTTATTACATTAACTAATCTGTTTAAACCATAATTTTTATATGTATTTTTTAAAAACGAATGTTCTATAGAAATTACTCTATTATTTTCATTAACAATTACTTTTAATGTAAAATTGTAAATTAGTAAGCTTACAATAATAAAAATTATTATTGAAAAAATAGAAAAAATAATAAAAGTTTTTGCAGTTAAAGCATTAAGATATTTGAGGATTTTCATGTTCAGTTTGATTCCCTTGAATTGAATATCCTGCACCTCTAATTGTTTTTAAAAGGCCTTTATTAAAATCTTTATCAATTTTTTTTCTTAACCTACTTATATGAACATCAATTATATTTGTTTGTGGATCAAAATGTAGATCCCATACTTTTTCAAGTAACATTGTTCTTGTGAGTACTTCATTTGCATTTTCCATAAGTATTTCTAGTAATCTATATTCTTGTGGCTGCAACTGAATTAAATTTTCAGATCTTTTTACTTCTCTTTTTCTTTTATTTAAAACCAGGTCCTCAACCTTAAGAATATCATTTTGACTTTTTGGGTTTTGTCTTCTATTTAAGGCTTCAACTCTAGCAATAAGCTCAGAAAAGGAAAATGGTTTAATTAAATAATCATCTCCTCCGGCTTTTAATCCTTTAACTTTATCATCTACTTCTCCTAAAGCAGAAAGAAATAAAACAGGAGTAAAAATATTATCTTTTCTAAGTTGTTTTACAATTGATATACCATCTATACTAGGAAGCATTCTATCTAATAAAATTATATCATGTTCTTCTAAATATGCTGCTTCTAGTCCTTTGCTTCCATCATTAAAATCATCAATTATATGCCCATTTTCTCTGAGACCTTTTTTAATAAAGGTTGATAATGACTTATCATCTTCAATCAATAATATTTTCATTTTATATAAATCTCATATTTATTAAATATTAACATTTTATATATTTATCAGCAACATAGGAGAAAATAGGATAAAATATATAATATTCAAACAATTTGTGGCCATTGGGCAGTTTGTAAGTCTATTTCTAATTTTTTATTTTTTCTGATAATTTGTAATGATATTAATTCATTAACATTAATTTTACTTATTATCTTTATTAAATCTTTAACACCATTAATTTTTTTATTATTTATACCAATAATTATATCACCAATTCGTAAATCATATTTCGTAGCCGGACTATCTTTACTTATATTAGTAATTATAACAGCTCCATAGTAGTTAGTTAGATCAATAGCTTTTAACATATTTTCATTTAATGCTTGTAAATTTACTCCAATCCACGATCTTTTTACGTAACCATATTTTTTAATATCTTCTATACTTTTTTTAACTTCGTTAGAAGGAATAGAAAAAGCTAGACCTATATTTCCTCCTGAAGGTGAAATTATAGCGGTATTTACTCCAATAACTTTTCCTTCCATATTAAAGGTTGGTCCTCCCGAATTTCCTTTATTTATTGCTGCATCTAACTGAATAAAGTTATCATATGGTGTCATATTAATATCTCTATTTAAAGCAGATATTATGCCTGTGGTTACCGTATCACCCAGTCCATAAGGGTTACCTATAGCAACAATATAATCTCCTACTTCTATTTTTGATGAGTCCGCAAACTCTACAAAAGAAAACAACTTATCAGAATTAATTTTTAATAAAGCAATATCAATTTTATGATCATAACCTATAAGTTGAGCATCATATATCTTTGAATTTAAGTAAACTTTTATGTTTTTAGAATCTTTTATGACATGGTAATTTGTAACTATATAACCTTCTTGACTAATAATAAAACCTGAACCTGAAATAGGAGTATTAGTGTTAGAATTACTTTTAATATTCTTAATAGATACTACTGAGTCTTTTACATCTTTAATTAAAGGCGCGATGGTAGTAATGTTATTAGCATAGGTAATATTTAATGAAAAATAGGTTAGTATTAATAAACTAATAATTAATATTTTTTTCAATTTTAAGTATCCTTTTTATTTTTTGATGTAATAATGCGTTTTTAATGGTTGCATGATAGTTACCAAAATATTAATTATTGTTAATGTGAATATTGTAAAGCTAGGAGTAATATTAATGAATTTAAATTTTAGTAATGAAGATCTTAAATTTAAAGAAGAAGTTAGAAGTTTTATTAATGAAAATTTGAATCCTTCTACTAAGAAAAAAATAGAAATTGGGCATCATATTAATAAGGATGAGATGTTTGATTGGCAATCTAAATTATATAAAAAAGGATGGATGGCCCCAAGTTGGCCTCAAGAATATGGAGGTACAGGTTGGAGTGTAACACAAAGATATATATTTGACGAAGAGTGTGGGGCTGCCTCTGCTCCAACAGTATTACCTTTTGGCGTAACAATGGTTGCCCCAGTTATTATAAAATATGGAACAGAAGAACAAAAAAATTATTATTTACCAAAAATATTGTCTACAGAACACTGGTGGTGTCAAGGATACTCCGAACCTGGATCTGGGTCTGATTTAGCTTCATTGTCTACTAAGGCGGAAAAGGTAGAGGGCGGTTATAAAATAAATGGCACTAAAACATGGACAACTATGGCCCATTATGCGGACATGATGTTTGTACTTGTAAGAACTAATTCTGATTGTAAACCTCAAGAAGGAATTTCATTTATGTTATTAGATATGAAATCTTCAGGTGTTTCGGTTAAACCAATAATTACACTAGATGGTGGACATGAAGTAAATATGGTATACCTAGAAGATGTATTTGTTCCTCAAGAAAACTTAATATATGAAGAAAATAAAGGATGGACAGTGGCAAAATATTTACTTGGCCATGAAAGAACTTCTATAGCGGCAGTGTCTAGATCTAAGAAATCTCTTGCAAAAGTAAGAGAAATAGCGAAATCTCAAAAAAATGGTGATAAAACATTAGATAAAGATCAACGCTTTATGGATAAAGTGACTAAGTGTGACATAAGGCTTCAAGCCTTGGAATATGCAGAATTAAAAGCTATTTCTAATGACGCTAAAGGTATTCCTCCTGGAGCTGAAGCAAGTATGTTAAAAATTAGAGGTTCTGAAATACAGCAGGAAATAACTGAGCTTGTTTTGGAGGCTAGTGGATATTATGCATATCCTTATCAGCCCAACGCTATGGATACTGGAAGCAATCAACCAGTAATTGGGCCTGACTGGAGCACGGCTTCAGCACCTAAATATTTTAATACAAGAAAAACAACTATTTATGGTGGATCAAATGAAATACAAAAAAATATTTTAGCCAAAATGGTATTAGAATTATAATTAAAGGAAATTAAAGTGGATTTATCATTCAATCAAGATCAAGAGTTAATAAATAATTCTGTTGAGAAATTTATCGCAGAATCTTATGACTCCGAAACAAGAAGAAAAATTGTTAATAGTAAAAATGGTTATAGCGAAGACATATGGAAGCAGTTTGCAGAATTAGGTTGGCTTGCTCTTCCATTTAAGGAAGAAGATGGTGGTTTTGGAGGAGATTTAATAGATCTAATGATTATAATGAAAGCCTTTGGTAAAGGTTTAGTAGTGGAACCCTATATATCTTCTGTAGTATTAAGTGGTGGATTATTGTCTTTATGTCCAAATTCGGATTTAAGATCAAATTTGATTAAAGAGATAATTGAAGGCCAGTCTTTAATCTCTTTTGCATTTTCTGAGCCAAATTCTCGCTTTAATCTTTCTGATGTTTCTACAACTGCTGAATTTAAAAAAGATAAATGGTTAATTAATGGTCATAAGTCAGTAGTTTTTGGTGTAGGTCAGGCTAATTATGTAATAGTTTCTGCTCGAACATCTGGCGATAGAATGCATAATGATGGAATTTCTCTTTTCTGCATAAAATCTGATGTTAATGGCTTAAATATTCAGGATTACCAAACTGTAGATGGTTTTAGAGCAGGAGAAGTAATTTTAAATAATGTTGAAGTTCCAAAGGAAAATTTAATTAGTGTAGAAAATAACGCTAATCAAATTATCTCTGAGGCAATATATAAAACTTTGGTTGCAACTAATGCTGAAGCTTCTGGTATCATGCAAAAAATGTATGAAATGACACTAGAATATATAAAAACAAGAAAGCAATTTGGTGTACATATAGGTAGGTTTCAAGTAATTCAACATAGAACTGTTGAAATGCTTATTTTAAGTGATGAAATGGATTCATTATCTAATATGTCAGCACTAAAAGGCTATAAAACTATAAATGGGAAAAAAGCAATAATTTCTGGAAAAATTAATATTGGTTTAGGTGGACGCAAACTAGGACAAGAAGCTGTTCAACTGCATGGAGGTATGGGCGTTACTGATGAAATGGAAATAGGCCAATATTTCAAAAGACTAACAATGCTTGATACATTTTTAGGAAATTCAGATTTTTATTTAAATGAATTTAGCCAATTAGGAGAATAAAACTTATTTAATGAAGCCCTATAGTATTCATAATATACCTATGAGAATAAGACTTGGTTGTTTAGGTATTTTTCTAACATTACTCACAATAATTATTATTTTATTAGTTGGTTTTGTTCAGGTTTTCAGTTTTTTAATAGATTCTTGGATAGGAATAGTATTATTTGTAATACTAATTTTATACATAGTAATAAAAAAAATTATTCCAGCAATTTTTATGGATTTAAATTCTAAGAAAAAAAATAACAACTTTACAGAAGCAGAATATATTGAAATTGAAGATGATAATGATAATAAAAGTGATAAATAATTTAATATATATTTTCCTTTAAGCCTTCTAGCTCTATAATTTTTTTTATTAATTTACCATTCTTCTTATCTGTAAATATTATGTGATTATTTAAATTTGATATTATCTTATTTAATACATCTTCTGGTTTACCAAAAATAAATCGTGTATTTGAAGCTACTTTTTCTTTTGTAATGATTATTTTATAGTTAAAACCTTTATATATATTTTGAATTTTGTGCATTTCATCCATAAATTGAATTTTATGTTTATTCTCGTAATAGCTTATTAACATAACTTTAGCATCATTATTGATAAACAATATTTGTTTGATTTTTGACAATGAAGAAATTAAATTCTCTTTATTTGTAATAAATAAATAAGGCTTATCATTTATAGGTATATCATTCTTATGTGGCCCAATTATTGTAATAGTTTCACCAGGAAAGAGATTTTGATAAATCTCTTTATCATTTATAGGTATATAAATAGATATTAACCCATTATTGCTTCCATCAGGATTTAACTTAGGAGTTATTATATTATATTTATTTTCACTTAGTTTACCTGCTATGTTTAACTGAATTTTCATTCCATCATGAAGAAATGTAAATATTCTTTTTGGAAAAGAAGTTATTAATTCTATGTATGATTCATGTAATTTATTTATAGTTAATATTTCAACTATGTATTCTTTAGGTTTATTATCGTTTGTGAGAAGACTTTTAGATAATGGAGATAAAAATTCCAATTCTAATGTTTTTGATAAAGGCAATGATTGACACGTAAATATT
>MDTA01073202.1_pt1 | contig 11138 bp, 11 predicted proteins | sample 811151 | NCBI WGS metagenome assembly MDTA01 (sample SAMN05326648, study PRJNA326480) | marine metagenome | isolation source: seawater | place: Indian Ocean: South | collected 2010 | reverse complement strand
TCAATGTCATTTACAACTATGGCAACGTGATCAATTTTTTTCATAATTATACTATTATTTATATAAAGTAAAACTAAAGAAAAAATACGTAACTATTCAAAATGTTTGTATCCTGAGCTTTGTCGTAAAAAGTGAAATTTCAGTTTCTTTCGCCAGGAATTGCCAATTGAGTATGGTAATGGCTAGCGAGACCAACTGTATTTTTGGTCAGTATAGAAATAATTTAAAATCTATTTGAACAATGTAGGTAAAGTAATCTATAATTTGAGCGTATTGAGCGATAAAATATTCTAATAACAAAATAAAAAAGGAAGTAAAATGAAAAGAATAATGTTAATGACGGTATTGTCTTTATTATATTCACAGTCCGCCCAAGTTCAAATATTTCACAACTCTCCATCACCAACGGTTGATGTGTACGTTGATGCGAGTCTGGCACTTGAAGACTTTGAATATAGAACGAGTACAGCATTAATTGATTTGCCGATAAATGCTGAAGTAGGTATTGCACCTGCAGATGGCGATATTCTAGCTACTTTCCCATTTGAACTTGAAGAGAATGGAAAATACGTAGTTGCCGCGTCTGGAATTGTAGGTGATGAGGCAACTCCTTTCAACCTAATAGCATCCACGCTTGAAGAGGAAGCAGCCGATGATGTGAGTTTTGCACTGAAAGTAATGCATGGAGTCACAGATGCACCAGCAGTAGACATATACGCAGACGGGAACTTATTGGTTGAAAATCTCGCTTATGGTGAATTTCAAGGTTATCTTCAAGTTCCTGTTGGAGATTATACACTTGACATAACTGCCCACGGCTCACTTGAGCCAGTTGCATCATTCAGTGCTCCATTATCAACATATGGTGGTGTAAGTGGTGTAGTATATGCATCTGGATTTCTCGCACCATCTGGTGATCAGCCTTCTTTTGGTCTTCTGCTAAACACTCCATCTGGATATGTGGTAGAGCTACCCGCAGCGGAGTCAGCTCTAACTTCCGCAAAGGTTCAAATCGTGCACAATTCGCCCTACCCAACCGTCGACATTTATGTTGACGGAGCAATGGCTTTAGAAGGTGTTGCATATCGCGCGAGCACAGGCTTGCTTGATTTGCCTCTAGATGCAGAAGTAGGCATAGCACCCACTGGAGACGATGTCATTGCAACATTTCCATTTCAACTAGAAGATGATGGAACATACGTTGTCATGGCTACAGGTATTGTTGGTGATGAAGACTACCCGTTTGATCTGTTGGCATCAAGTTTAGATCAAGCAGCTGCAGACGATGAAAGTTTCGCCTTGAAAGTCATGCACGGAGTTACAGATGCACCATCAGTAGACATATATGCAGATGGAAATATACTGGTGGAAAATTTGGCATATGGTGAATTCCAAGGATATATACAGGTACCAGTAGGAAACTATACACTAGACATAACTGGGCATGGTTCTACAGAATCTGTTGCATCATTTAGTGCTCCATTATCAACATATGGTGGCGTAAGTGGTGTAGTTTATGCGTCTGGTTTTCTGAACCCTGCTGCCGATGATTCTGCTTTCACACTGATTTTAACCACTCCAAGTGGCTATGTTGTTGAGCTCCCTGCTGCGGAAACAGCACTTGCGATTGAGGATAAGGAGCTAAACCCAAATAGGTTTGGGCTGATGCAAAATTACCCAAACCCATTTAATCCAGTTACAACTATTAGCTATAACATTGAATTCGGGTCAATCGTTAATATTGCCGTATATGACCTTTTAGGTAATTTAGTGAAAGAACTTGTAAATGGTTACAATTCAGCTGGCTATAATTCTACAACTTGGAATGCAACAAACCAAGCAGGTGAAAATGTCAGCTCCGGTATATATCTGTATAAGATGCAGATAGGAGAGTCAAATCAATTCAAAAGAATGATTCTGATGAAATAATTTTATTCTAGGTTTTAAAAAAGCCCCGTTATCGGGGCTTTTTTATTCAAAAATTTACAATACCTTTGTAATAACTTCTCCAGCGGATTATTCTTCTACTATTTGCAATCGTTTTTTTATTTAAAATAGTATATTGTGACGTATGTCACATTTGCACAAAAACTTATTCCTTGACTTTTAGTATTTATCACAGGTCATAATATCGGTTGTAGCCTATATCCCACACTACCATTTGTAATAACCAGATTATCAATAATGTAAAGGCAAAGTAAAGCGGTTTTACATTTGGTTTTTTATTTTTATACCAGGTTAAAAAAGTAATGGGTATGATAAGATAGAAAATCAATAATGACTGATAAACTGGAAACCAATTTGTAAATATTGTAATTCTACAACTAATGTATTCTATCATGGTGAAAATTAATCGGATAAATTAACATATCTGTGGATATGATTTATGTAATCAATAAGATTAAAAAATCGGAGCATAGATATATTACTTTTTATCTTTATTTTATTTATCCAATCCATATACTATACATTCTTAATTATGATAATCATACATCAACATAATAATTTACATATGTGAAAACCAAAAATAATCTAAGAAGTTGGGTAATAATTGAGTTTTAGCAACATAGAAAGAAAAGAGAGAGTAAGAATCTCTTTGAAATTGAATTTGATGAAGAGCAATGAAAATGGTTACCGTTCTGCATTCCCCAATGATAGATACAGCTCAAAATAAATTTAATATTGAAAATCTTTTTAAATAAAATTAATAATACTTAGAACCATGGGTGATTTTTATGCAATAATCACAGCAGTTTGTTGGTCGTCTGCTGTCATATTTTTTGACATTTCATCAAAAAGTTTCAGTGCAATACAATTAAATGTCATAAAAAATTCCATAGGTGTTTTCGGGTTCTTGGTAACTATACTTATTTTTTCAATTCCTATTCCAAATTTTACCTCACATGATATATATGTCCTTATCTTTAGTGGGATTTTAGGCATATTCATAGCAGATCTTTTGTTTTTAGAATCATTGAAAAAAATTGGTTCTAGTTTATCTGCACTTGTTTCTACGATATATACTCCATCCATATTCATCATTGCATTTTTACTATTTAAAGAAATAATTACACCACAAGCATATGCTGGGGGTGGATTAGTGATAATTGGAATATCCATCATCGTATATGAAATTCCCAAGAATCTTAATACAAAAGTGATGTATGTTGGATTGTTTTTTGGGTTGCTTGCACATGTCATAACGGCTTATTCTGTATTAATTATTAGACCTATATTAAATGAACATTCAATATTGTTCGTTGCTCTCTACCGATTTTCAGTTGGATTATTGGGTGCGATTATTTTATCTGTATTTAAAATGGGTATCAAAGATTTATTGGCAAGTTACAGAAAAGGCTTAAGCAGTCTCTCTCTTTTACTGGGGTCTTTTTTAGGAACATATTTATCTGTTATATTTTGGTTGGCTGGATATAAATATACTTTAGCGGGTAGAGCAGCAATCTATAATCAACTCTCTACCGTTTTTATAGTGCTTATGGCTCGATTCTTTTTAAAAGAAAAACTCAGTAAAAGAAAAGTTTTTGGCATAACAATAGCAATCGCTGGTGCAGTTGTCGTTTCAATATCTAATTAATTAAATCGAGTTTAAAATAAATCCATTAAGTCAATAAATTAAGCAAGTATAAATGCATGAATAAAATTTGTTCGTAAATCTTTTAAAATGCTACTTTCAAAGTATCTGAGAAGCAAAAAATTAGGTGGGCGTGTGATTAAAGATAATGATACGAACTAATCTTATTTAATTTTGATGCAAGATAATGGAAAGAAAATTTCAAATTATATTTTATTTTACAGTACTATTTGCAATGATTGCTGAATCAAGAGGAGTTTACGATTTTAGCAAGAATGCTGACATGCGTAAATGGCAGGTAGTGGATGATGTCGTAATGGGAGGAAGGTCTGCAGGATATTTAAGTTTAGATGAGAATGGTAATGGTAGGTTTTTTGGATATGTTTCATTGGAAAACTATGGAGGATTTAGTTCCATCAGACTACGGCATAAAGATGAAAAGATAGATGAATATAAGTTCATCGTAATTAGAATACTTGGTGATAATAAATGGTACCAATTAAGAGTGAGGTCACGTTATTCGGATCGGCATGTTTATGTTAAGAAGTTTTTTGCAAAAGATGAATGGCAGGAGATTGAAATCCCTCTTAGATCGATGCAGCCTCAGTTTAGAGGAAGGAAACTGAGGATGAAAAATTTTAACGCTAACTCCATTGTGGAATATGGAATTTTGGTAGGTAATAAGGTTGAAGAAGATTTCAATCTATTGATTGATTATATTTCATTAAGATAAAAGTTCTCAGTCTCATGTATTATTTAAGTTTTATCAAAATAAATCAAATTTAATCTTCGATGCAGGATATATATCGCAATGCATAAGATTCTGATAGTTTCTGCAACAAGTGGAAGCAATCTCAGACTTGCAAAAAGGCTGGAGAAGTCATTAGATATTGAAAAAGAAATAGTAAACCTTGAAGATTTCATAATGCCATTGTACACTCCTAAAGTTGGCAAGGTGAACGATGAAAAAATCAATGATTTATGTTCAAAATTTTCTCAATCAAATGGTTTAATATTTTGCGCTCCAGAATATAATGGTGGATCACCGCCAATTTTGACAAATACTATCACATGGCTTTCTGTTATATCTAATAATTGGAGGGATGCATTCTTAAATAAAAAAGCACTGATAGCTACACATAGTGGCGGAGCAGGAGTACGTTTCTTATCCACATTTAGAATCCAATTGGAACATCTTGGCGTAATTGTATATCCAAGAACAATAATGGTTAATAAAGGAAACGAGTTTAATGAACGTTCTGTGAAAAATATTTTAAATGGTTTTAGGCAACTTCTTTAACAAGAAGTATCATAATGCTATACTTTTATTTGATTTTAATAATCTTCCTTTTTTATGTATTAAGATTTATATATCAATTTATCAGAATAAACAAAGTTGAACTAAAGATAATCCTACAAAGGGCATCGATTTTTCGAGATAATCCTTTTATCAGACAAACAATATTGATATCTACTCTCAAATTGATATTTCGGCTTATAAGAAAGATGATATTTAAAATATGACCGATTTGATTTATTGTTTTTTGCATCTAAATGAGCGACGATTCCTTAGATCTATCTAATTAAAATTGAGACTAGAAGTATTGATAAGATGACAAAGAAAAGTGAATATTTAAAATTGATATTTATTTGGGAAATTTCAACTACTAGAGCATTAATATCATTTATTTTCATCAAAGAAAAAAAAGGATAATATTGAAATACTTTTATATAAACCCAAAAGATGCAAATGGAATGTTATCCAATGAGAAACCTAGAGATTTCCCCTTTCAAAGATTACCACAAGAATTCAAAGGCATTCTAAGGCCCGACCTCTGGGAATTATCAGAAAATTCGGCGGGGGTTAGTTTTTCATTTAAAAGTGATAGTTCAAGAATGGTCATCAAATGGTCTATAAAAAATGATGTAAAAATGAATCATATGCCAAATTCAGGTATAAAAGGTGTAGATCTTTATCACAAATACAACGAATCTTGGAGTTATGTAAATACCGGTATACCAACAGGGGTAGATAATGAACAAGTTCTTTTTTCTGGATTTTCAAGGAAATTGAGAGATTATAGGGTTTATTTACCATTGTATGATACGGTTACCCAAATTCAGATTGGGATTGATGATGGAGCTGGATTTGATTTTATTTCTGAATCAAAACCTGAAAATACGGTAGTTTTCTATGGTACTAGTCTAACACAAGGTGGATGTGTATCAAGACCTGGCTTAGCCTATACAAATATCATATCACGAGAGTTGAATCTAGATTGCATCAATCTAGGGTTTAGTGGGAATGGTCACCTTGAAACTGTTATCGCAGAAATAATCTCAGAAATTGATGTAAGATTATATGTGGTCGAATGTATGGCAAACATAAATAAAGATGTCATTAAGAGTAATACATTATCGGTAATTAATATTATTAGGAAAAATCCAATGAATGAAAATTCAGATATTGTATTCTTTGAGCAATGTATTGTTGATCAAAATTCACCAGATGTAAGTACCATAAGAGAAATTGAAGAGAAAAATCGTGAACTAAATAGACAAATATTTAGTGCGTCAGAGTATGGCAAAAATAAATTACATGTCATTAGTCAAAAAGGTTGCATTGATGAAGATAGTGACTCAACAGTAGATGGAATACATTATAATGACATTGGTTCAAGAAGGCATGCTAATTATTTCATGAAAAAAATGAAGGAGCTTGACATATTAAAGTAAATGTTTAATACTTTCATGGTTAGATATTCTGATATTTTATTTTCCTAATTCAATTATTTATGAAAATGTAGTTCAAACAACTCATATTTTTATCTTACTTTTTCCTAAATATAATCCCCAGACTAATATTCTAAATACGGCTGATGTTGCAAATACAATATGGATGTGATTATTAAAAAAGGCATGTTGACCAAGATCAATAAATTCTGTTCTTGTTAAAGTCCCTCCCAAAAAACCGCCAACAAAAATAAACAGACCTTTATAAAAGACTCTTCTCGACGTGGTTTTTATCATATTCTTTCCATTCATATGTTCATAGAGTCTATTGTCCATTGCAAGCGCCCTTCCACTGAACATTAAGGCTGCGAGTGATGCAACAACTAGAGAGGATGCTAATCTTAATTGTGCGGGTAAAAAGAGAATGAGAATCCAAAAAAGTGGAAAAATTCCTATTGCAAGACTACTCCATCTTATGGTAGAAATAGTACCGTTTTGATCTATCTTACTCCCCCAGTATCGAAGACTGAATAATCCAACTAATTGGCTAACATTCAATAAAACAGCAATCTCTATATAACTGAAATTTAAATCACGAATCCAGTATATCATCATCAAAGGACCTGAGATTGAAAATGCAAATTCTGAGATGGAATCATAGGCAATGAATTTCTTAAGTTTATGTTCCAAACTGTCTTCATTCCCAATAACAACATTTTCATCAATTACATCCTCAGAAGGTTCAAATTGTTTTGTGATGTAAAAGGTTGAACCAATATTGGCTAACATGCCAACAAGGAAAATGATGGCAAATCCTGTCATGGCCTCATTATTATTGTATGCGTTTAAGATTGAACCTGCTATGAGAGATGATATTAGCATGAAAACTCTTACAACTTGAGAACGATTTCCAAAATATTTCCCACGTAGTCTTCCAGGAACAAGGTATCCCATCCAAGATGTCCAGGGTGCCATTTGAGAAATTGCTATTGCATAGTAAATACATATGAAGCTGATCAAGAGTAGATAATTCCCTCCAGAATACCCCACATAAAAGATAATGGGAATTGTAAGGGTCTGCATTAACTTGAGTATCGTTATTAGTCTCTTCCTTGATTTAAGTATTTTATGAAAATTTTGGCTTAGATTTTGAAAAATCGCACCAAAAAACACAGGGAATGTCATTAAAACGGAAATTTCATAACTTGAGTAACGTAAATGTTCAAAGAATGCACTGAAGTATGTTTCAACAGTTCCGTACATCACTGCCCACCAAGAGCCTTCGATTGTAGAGACTTTCAGTGAAGACTTGATCTCGTCTTTAGGTCGAAGGTATTTTCTATTCATAATTTTTCAAATTAATTAAGTCAATTTTATTGAGATATTTTGGTGCTGAATCAATTACGACAATTAATAATCTTAAATATTTATGCAAGGCTAAACACAAATATTAAATTTTGAATTAAAATTGAATTTAAAAGTTATCAAGATTAGATGATGAAAGAGAGAATAATATCCATTGACATCCTAAGAGGTTTCGCTGTTTTAGGGATCCTCATAATGAATATTGTCAGTTTTTCAATGCCTATGATGGCATATTTTAATCCATATATCCATGCCAGTTCAGTATATGATCACATCCTCTATTGTGTCGGGCATGTGTTAGCAGATCAAAAATTTATGGCGATTTTTTCAATGCTTTTCGGTGCGAGTACAATTTTATTCATTGAAAGTATAAAAAAAAAGGAAAGAGTCCTTTATTGCTATTTTACAGTCGAAATTTTTGGTTGATCGTTATTGGAGTGTTACACTCTACCTACATATGGTATGGTGATGTCCTATTAATCTATGCGACTTGTTCATTCATCCTCTACTTTTTTAAAAACCTGCAGTCTAGAACTCAGTTTATTCTTGGTTTTGTCATCTACTTTATTCCAAGTTTTTCAAATTACCTAATGGAAACATATTTGGTCAATCATTTGAGTATAGCTGATGAGAAGGTAATGATGGAAATGTATCACCCCACACCTGCAAATATTAATGAGGAAATTCAAGCTATGCGCGGAACTTATGCTCAGCAGTTGGAATATCGATCGAAAATGTTTGAACCAAATGATGAACATAAAGAGGGAATTTTAGGCGGAGCGATAATAGGTATTTCCTTTTTGATTGATCTTTTCGCAAGGTCTTTTGGCATGATGTTAATTGGTATGGCTTGCCATCACTGGGGTGTGTTTAGTAATTCTAGATCTTTTAATTTTTATAAAAACATGATAAAACATGGATTTAGCATTGGTGTACCCATTGCAATTATTGGATTATTTTTATCCTATCATCATGTATGGGATTGGAGATACATGCAGTATTTGGGTAGGTTACCTAACCAGATTGCAACTCCTTTTATCGCTTTTGCATATGTAGGCCTTATCATGCTCTTAATCAGAAAAGATCTATTTTCACCTATGCTACAAAGACTCAGTTTCGTAGGAAAGACTGCATTGACCTCCTATCTCTTACAAAGCGTAGTTGCAACAATAATTTTTTATGGATTTGGGTTAGGTCTATTTGGCGAAGTAGATAGGATAGGTCAGCTAATAGTTGTCTTTTTTATCTGGTGGTCATTATTAGTTGGATGTCAATGGTGGATGCAGAAATATAAATATGGACCTGTGGAATGGGTTTGGAGATGTTTGACTAATTTAAATATTTACCAGTTTAAGAAATGAAAATTGAATTGAAAAATAATATCATAAGAATTTTATTCTTCAGCGGATGCTACATTGTTTTTTCTTAATGTTAATGATGGCTAGATTATGATATGATTCACTTCGGAAAAGTACTTATCTTGATTGGAGTTTTTCTTTCATTAGTCGGTGTAGTATTAATCATGTCTGATGAGAAATTAAAATGGTTTGGTAATTTACCTCTTGACTTCAATTATGGCAGTGATAAAATTAGATTATTCCTACCAATTGGAAGTATGTTTGTCTTGAGCGTGCTATTGTCAGTGTTAATAAATATTATTTTAAAGTGGTTTAAGTGAAAGAAATATCAAAACATATTACATTGATATTCATTTTACTTCAATTTTGGAACTGCTCAGATGATGATACTATTTCTCCATCTGTTTCTATCGTATCACCAATATCGGACGAAATTATTAGCGATACAGTTAGAATAATAATCGAGAGCAGTGATAATGACGCTATAGATAGAATCGAATTCTTCATAAATGAAATTCTATCTTTCACTGATTTTGAAGATCCATTTGAATATTATTGGAATACACTTACTGAAACAGATCTTTCAGTAAATACTCTCAAGGTGATCTCATATGATGTGACTGGAAATTATACTATATCTGATACCATAAATTTGATTGTTGATAATAGGGTCCATTTATGGGGGAAATATTATGTCATTGATACTACTACAGTACTTGATGTATCAGGCGGTGAAATCACAGGTTTCATACCATCAGAAATAGGAAAACTAGTCAACCTGAGATCTTTAGACTTAAGGTCCAACCAACTGACAGGAGAAATTCCAGAAGGAATTTTCAACTTGACCTCTCTAGAGAAATTGTATTTGAATGATAATTATTTAATTGGCAATATTCTTGATGAAATTGTGCACCTTGCCTCATTAAAAGAATTATATGTTCAGCAAAATCAATTTAGCGGTTCGATTCCAACTAACATCAGCAATCTTCAGAGTCTTATTGAATTTAGCATTCAAGAAAACCAATTTTCGGGTACGATATCTGAGTCAATATGTCAATTGAATGAAGATGTTTTTTTTAATATTATTGGATCGACAAATTTTTCAGGCAATAGCTTTTGTCCACCATACCCAGATTGCATTCTTGATTTTATTGGTAGCCAAGATACGACAAATTGTGATTAGGTTTTTAGATATTTCATTTAATGATGTTCTTAATAAGGTTCAAGGGCATTATGGTTAGTAAAAATCAAGAAAAATTAATAAAGATATTTAATAGTGGGATATTATTTAAATATTTTTCTCTTTTTAAATTACCAATGGTTTTGATTACTGGTATGAAAATAATAAAAGCAAATCAGCAAACCTGTATCACGAGCGTGCGATATAAATATTTGAACAAGAATCCATTCCGGTCAACATACTTTGCTGTATTGGGTATGGCAGCAGAATTAAGCACAGGTGTTTTGGCGATGATTTCATTAGGCCAACAAGCCTCTGGTATTGCATTTATCATTACCAGAATGAGTTCTGAATTTCACAAGAAAGCAAGGGGTAGAACGACATTCAAATGTGAAGAGGGTAAGAAAATATCTAAGGCTATTAGACAAGTAGAAGTAATGAATGAACCTATGACCGTTAGTGTAACATCCTTAGGTCGCGATGACGATGGAGAGCTTGTTGCTAGTTTTGAGTTTGAGTGGTCTTTCAAAAAACGAGAAAAGTAGTGGTTTCCTTTTTGATATGAGAAAAAAGGAAATTCCTTCATCATGATAAATTTAAAATAATTTAGGAGTAATGTGACAAAATGAAAAAAATCATTTTTATTATTTCACTGATTTATGTCGGTCAATTAAATGCAGAATGTTCAGACCTAGATTCATTGGAATGTGTATACTGGGGAGAATATTGCGAATGGAATGAGGATACAGATCAGTGCCAAGAGATCGGCGGTGGTGGTGATGTTGTCTATGGACCTTATGATGTTTTTTCAATTTCACAATCTGATGGCATGAGGGATGGTCCTCTTTATTTAGATGCTACTCTATATTATCCTGATAGTGCTGAAACGCCTTTGACTTCAGTGATTCTT
>MDTA01197116.1_pt1 | contig 11139 bp, 16 predicted proteins | sample 811151 | NCBI WGS metagenome assembly MDTA01 (sample SAMN05326648, study PRJNA326480) | marine metagenome | isolation source: seawater | place: Indian Ocean: South | collected 2010 | reverse complement strand
CCCGTACCGGTGGGGGCATCCACCCGGACGGCGTGAAGCACACATGGGTTCCGGCGACCGGCCGAATCATCTGCCCCCATTTCAGAGAGAGACCCATCCTCGACTTTTAGGAAACATATGAAACGACCAAGAACGTCTTATGACGATCTACGAGACGTACTGAAAGCATCGATAACGATGCTGGACGTTATCCAGCTGCTCGGTTTAGAACCACCGAACAGGCAAGGCAAGATTCGTTCACTAACAAATCCAAACGAACGGACACCATCACTCCAGCTGTACGACGATCATTGGCACGACTACTCGACAGGCGAGCACGGAGACATCATCTCCTTTGTCCAAAAGGTCACCGGCTGCAATTACGGTGAAGCCCTTTCCAAGCTGTCAGGCCGAGCGGAACCCGGGAACTATAAGAAACGTCGGAAAGCACCAAAAATCGAGAAGATTGATTTGAGTGACCGGTTCGCAGAAGAACCAGAAGGTGATGCGGACGCTTACGAACGAGCTGCACAGTTCGTCGAAACGAAATGGCCTGTCCTCAACCTCGACCAACTGCTCAAATTCGGGGTCAAGGTAACCCAGCACTCGCTGTGGGTCCCTCACAAGGACGCTGAGGGCGTCGTGCGGGGTATCAAGGTCCGTAATACCTACTCTGGAGGCAAACTAGCTGTCACTGGATCGCAGTTCCGCACACAGCTCTACACAGTTCGAGCGGCGAGCTACCAGCCAATCGCTCTCATGCTGGAAGGCGAATCAGATACGTGGTGCGCTGAATCGTGGATCCGCAAACAGTCACTCCGCCACAAGGTCATGGTCTACGGCCTCCCAGCTGGAGCAAGAGTGTGGAACAACGACTGGCATCACACCCTGAATCGTCATGAGCTGATCGGAGTCGCACTCGACGACGACGAACCCGGTAGAGAAGCCACAGTTCTCATTAGAGAATCACTCGGCTACGGACGCAGCTCATCACTCGTAATTCCCGGTGGTCGATTCGCAGAGGGAATGGAAAGCGCTGACAGCTGGCTACTGCCATGGGTCGAGCAGGCCGTCTCGTATGCGGAAGAGGCCATCTCATGTGGATAGCAATCTGGTTAATTCTCGACTTCATGGGCTACCACCCAGAACCTCCACACAGCGAGATCCCAGCTGTAGTTGAGGAGTACTTCGGAGAAGAAGCATCCACAGCTCTTGGTGTCTTCTGGTGTGAGAGCCTTCATCGACCTACAGCTGTGTCGCACACCAATGATTTTGGTGTCGCACAAATAAATTCAGATTATTGGGCGGACATTTATAAAGATATTTGGCCGCTCAAATTTGAGGTCCGACCCAACATTCGTATGGCTTACGAGATCTGGAGCTGGGGCGAGCGCAAGTACTCCAATGGGTGGGTGCTTTGGACCTGCGGACGAAACATTTAGTTAAAAACAACATCGGATAAATATTCCTCTTTAACTTGAAAGTATGGGTGCAGCACGAGCGAAAGGGACCAAGTTCGAGAACGAAGTTCTCCTTGGTCTCCGCCGTGTCTGGCCAGACGCTGATCGAGCCAAGGCAGGCAACCCCAGCAACGACTTCCATGGTGTGCCCTTTCCTGTAGAGGCCAAACATCGGAAGCGCTGGGCCATCCCTGACTGGGTGCGAAAGCTCCGTGCGGTTGCCGGGGACGACGATAGATGGGCTCTGGTCGTTGCTTCCGGTGACCGCCGAGCGAAAGACAGCTCGACGTTAATGATTGTTGATTGGTCCTTTGGACAGGACCTTCTCGAAGCTTGGAAAAACAAATGACTGTTTACACGAGAACGAGAGCCCAAAAACAAAATGACTTCCATGAAGCCAGAGAGTACGAAGAGTACTTCGGGGAACGCCTCGGAGTAGTCAACCACTCCCGCTTCAACTCGACCACTGAGCTGGACATATGGGTGCCCGGTTACATGATCGAGATTAAAGAGAAGAAGCAGAAGTACACATCCCGCTGGCATCTCCTCGACGATGTCCCGTAGGAGAACCTCTTCATCATCGACGAGCTGACAATACGTCGAGCGATGCAATGGTGGCCCGGTGTGTTCTTTGCATTACGAGACAAGGTCTACCCATCAGGACCACGACTCTTCTTAGCTCCGATCTGGGAGCTGATGTCAGTCGAGCGCAAGCTCGTCGACAGAGACAAGAAGGGCAAATGGATCATCGACACAACGAGCTTCAGACAAGTTCACGATGAGTCGGAGATCCCTACCATTGCCACCCACCTGATGATTGAACATGCTTGGAAGCGATCTAATTGTCTCGGTGGGGAGGTCCCACAGGTATGACGCATGGCCAGAGAGATACCAGTCGATCCTGACCAGCTCGCCAGAAGACCGGCAATAGAAGATTCAGACAAGAGCCCAGATCAGACTCTGATTGAAGCAGTCGACAATTTACCGGAGCCCGATAAATCCGTTGTCGAGTGCCTTATTTGGGGTGGTTATACGAAGGTCGAGATAGCCGAACTGCTCGGAATATCAAGATCTTACGTCCATAAGATTTGGAGACGGGCTCGTGAAACGCTCAAACAGCAGCTGTCAATTCATCAGTAAGTGGGGACGGTGCGCTCAGCGTCAGCAGAGCGAGAAGCTGTGTTCCTATCACTGGAATTCGACAATGCTCGAAGACTTCCGACATGACGAGTACTACCACCGCAAAGTAGTGGCAGGTCTCATCTCCCCATCCCACGATGTCCTCGGCAAGACTGAAGTCGATGCCCTGTTCAAAGGCCGCACACGGAACGACGGTCGACGCACCGACCTCTACACCGTTCTGTAATGGAAGGCTTCACCAACCAAGGCGATCCAACCGAGCTGAGCTTCACCACCATGATGACGCTAGGCGAGCATGGCGAGCTGACATCAGTTCATCGGATACCCAACGAGGCCTTTGTTCACACCTGCGACGAAGACGCTAAATGCATCTGCGGACCACACGTAATCATCAACGTGATGCAAGCTGGACCACTGCCCATGGTGCAGCATCAGCCGCTGTACAAGCCGTATTATGAAGAGTACGACGTGGACGAAATGGACCTTGAGTTTCCCAGTTTCGACCTCGACGATCCCGAAGATTGACTATCGGATAAATGTCAACTCTGGTACCCTAAATTCAGAGGGTTGTTGGTTCATGTGATGGGACATATTGACCGGTAAACCTCTGTAAAGTAGAAATCTAGGCACATAGCCTTGATTTGTCGGGATAAATATCAACTGGAGTATACATAATGAACGTTTACCAAGCCTCCTCGGCCTTCCTCGAAGACCCTAAATCTGGCGTGCGAGCAAAGGCAACCAGAGTATCGTACCGGTGCGATTTGATTCGATTGGATCAATCGAGGGACGTAGATTCATTTACTGAGGAAGAGCTGCTTGAAATCATTTTCGCACCTCTCGTTAAAGGACCACGGAAGGGCCAACGACCAGCTGACGGCACCCTGTACAGCCGTCGCTCATGCTTCGAGAGTTTCTTTAGCTACTGCCAATTCAGAGGCTGGGTAAAAGACGATCCTTCTCGGCACCTGAAACGATTCATCCCCGGGAAAGGCAAACCCGTCATCCAAAACAACTGGCTCACCCACGACGAGGTTGAGAAGGTCCTATCCCATGTCGACATGGACACTCTCGACGGACCACGAGACAACGTTTTCTTACGTCTCGGATTCACAGCTGGACTACGAATCAGTGAGCTGGCGAACCTCCGTTGGAGTGATGTGAACTTCGACCGTCGAGAAATGACACTCGTTGGCAAGGGTGAGAAACTCGCTACGGTCTCGGTATCACGGAACACCTTCGGGTACCTCGTCGACTGGCACGGTCAAGCAGCAGCTGCTCTCGGTCGCCCACCAGAGGACGAGGTCATTATTCCTCCTAAATACTCTGTGAGCCAAGGAGTGGATGAAAACCACAATTGGCTCCCGGGAAGATGCGAAAAGATCCTTTTCGACAGAACAACTCCGCAGAGCAAAACCTCTTTATCGAACATATGCACCAAGTATTCAAAGCTTTCCGGCATCAAGTTCGCACCGCACGACATGCGGAGGACCTTCGCTGGACTGCTGTTCGAAAAGGTGGGTATCTATGAAGTGTCGAAAGCGATGCGCCACACCGACGTATCGACTACCGAACGGTATTTACAGACTCGACAAGATGCCGCAGCTCAAGTTGTTCGTGACGCAGGACTGGACTTCTGATCGGTCCAGAGATGCCATGTGAGGTACGACCATGCACATCCGAGCACGACCCGGCCGATGTGATGATCCCTGTACTTCCACCAGCATGCACTGATCGTTGGGAAGCGGCCCGAGAGGATCGCCGCTAACTCCCACCCAGCAAGGACGGCAGTCACCGTTCGCATAGGCGAACAGCTAACCCCCTTGATAATCGGGGGCACCGGGTTTGGCAAAGACCGAGGGGTCACCAGTAGCCAAAAACTTTTCTACGTTCGGATTCACACTGCTAGCGCCGGTGAATCCTTGCGTCTTAATACTGCCAAGAATTTCTCTTGCTTCGTCAAGGTCATAAGCCTTGCCGCAGTGTGGGCACCAGATCCCGCCGTCACCAACTCTCCCGCAATGGGGGCACTCCTTCAATGGCCAAACTCCTGTCTCAGAATGTCATCGCACCACACCTTCGTGCGACAGGCACGTTCAATGACATCGGTTCTCCACCAAAGATCTCCGATTTGCCACTGAATATCTTCATCAATGAAGCGTTCAAGTTCGGCAATGTCGTCTCTGAGATCGTCGATGGTGTCTTCCAAATCCTCTGTATCAGGAGCCTCAATATTCGAGATGGTGTTCTCTAGACTGTCCAGTCGAGTTAGGACCGCCTGATCAGCAAACGACTTGTTCATTTCTATCTCATTGACAGTGTCTTCAAGGTTCGAAATTCGGTTTGCGGTACCGGCTGCAGTCCATGCGACCGTCCCTCCAACGAACAATATTGAGGCAATGAACCCCAACGTGATCTTGGAAACTTTCAGCTCACGAATATCGGTGACACTGTCGTCGGACATTAGTAACCGCCCATTGACCTTTTCTTTTTCTTAGCGGGAGCTTTCTTTTTGCTCGTCGCTTTCTTCTTCTTAGGCATCGACTTTGGTGTTCCAGTCCTTGACTGCGTTCTTGAGCACACTGAGTGCAGCTGCACCGGCAGCTGTGAACGCACCCTTAGCTGACGAAAGTTCAGCCAGTACAAATATCGACAGGAAGCTTTGTACGAAAGTGCTCACCGACTTTTCGATGACGGACTTCCAACCAACTTGCCTTGATTTAACCTGAATAGTCATTTAAGACCTCCAATATGTCTCCCGAAAAGCGTTACGAACCCACTTTTCTGAGGGTCAATTTGGCAATAATTCGTAGAGCTGAGCCACTTCGAGACGGCTCATACAGCGTCACTGCTTCCAGCTCACACGACTCGACCTCATAGGACTCAGTAGCCCCGGTCACATGCCAGTCAATATCTTGAAATCGGACTCTTGTTTGAACGAGGTTCTGTAGGTCTCTCGCCCTAAGCGCACCAGCTCCCTCCCCATTCTCTGCCAGAGGAGCCCCGTTAAGCCCTTTTAAGAAGTCCCCACAGTCCACAGGTACCTGTACAAGGGTGTCAGCGAGCCCTAGAGGGTGAAAGCGAGCTGAGAGGAACGTCAAAGCGCAGTCGCCTGAACCGTTGCCGGTGAACGTGAGCTTGAGTCCCAGCTCCTTCGCCTGCTTGGCAATAGCAACCGTATGAGATTTCAGTGACTCCGATACAGAGTTGTTGGCCACAGCTGTGAAAGTTGTTCCACCGTCTACTGTGACTTGAACGTCGATGCTTTCACCAGTTCCCAAAGGATCCATAGTGAGTGAGACGTCGTCCCAAATTTTGAATAGAGCTGAGGCACCATCGAACAGGCTGGTCTCAAGAGTCCCAGATGTCTCAAAGGTCCCGCTGTCTACACGATAGATACCTCGACCTTTAACGGCGAAGACTGGAAGCCCTTTCCAGATAGCAATCGATGTGACATCCCCGTCGAGAGCTGCTTGGTACCACTTGGCATAGCCACCACTAACGAGACTGACAGCTCCTACACCAGCTTTAGTTGCGGTCATGGTCTTCCAACCAAACAACATCAGGTCCTCATAGGCGCAGAATGCGCCGACCTCGTGATCAGCTGAAGTACCGATGTCTGCCAGCTCGACAACAGTCGTTGCTACGAGCCCACCGTTTCCGTCAGGAACACACTGAAGAACAACTGCTTGACCCTGAGCTGAGCCTTCAGCTCGATAACCTCTCACCCAAACGTAACCACCGCCGGTAGCTACCGATGTTGGGATCATTCCCCCCGGCATTTTCAACGCCTCAAACGGCACGAAGAAGTCTCCCGACTCGTCGAGGCCGAGCTTCCATGCATACACCGATCCGTTAGTCCCGGCGTACCCACCGAAATAGAAGTAGCCGTTAGTGGTATCGCCCAATGTGATGGTCGACCCAACAGGCAGAGTTAAATGGCCTTGGGCTTTCTCCTCAGCTCCACTGTCATTAAGGGTGGTGAATCTGTTTGCGGTCGAGCCCGAAGATTTGACCGCTGCACAAATGCGACCGGCCGACCAAGTGACTGCGAGAGCGTCTTGTGTTGACCATGCTGCACCGGGAGTAGATGTGGTCCCTCGATAAACGTCGTCACCATCGGCTGCATACCAGTACTGGCCATCAGAGGCGAGGTCTGCAATGGTAATGCCGCCTGCCACAGTGATAGCTGAAGGCGATCCGCCAGCTGTCTGGATTCGAGAAACTTCTGTAGCCGAAGAGACATAGTAAAGATCGTCTCCAACGACCACGAGCTTAAGTCCGGTGTCTGTTTCAGCTTCCTCTTCAACAGTCGCATTTAATAATTTGATTCGCCCTTTCTCAGTGAAGGGATCTAACCCAACGCTGTCCCAGTAGGCAGAAGCAGTTGAAGCTCCTCGATGGTAGTAACGCTGTCCAGCTCCACTGTCCCAGTCATCCGCAGCTGCGAACGAGTACCGCTCGATTGCTTCACTGAACGGAGTGTCTGAAGTAGCGAGCCGCTGAGGGTCCAAAGGCACAACAGTGCGCTTGTACTCCATGCCCTTCTCGGGGTTGTCAGCCAACATGTAACCGGTGCCGTTGATACCGATCTGATAGAGACGCCCTACGGCGTCTTCATCGGCAAAGGCATGCACATCTGGGTACTCGACAGAAACTAAGAGTGTGTCTTCAGCTGCCATCAGCTCGACCTCAACCCGTAGTTGTTCTTAGCTTGCAAACGAATCGAATAGTTCTGACCACTCATAAACGTGAATGGAATATCGAACGACGTTCCAGAACCAGTCGTCCATCCTGAATCGAAATGAACGAATTCGGTAGCGTCCGGGTCAACGACTCGCACCCGATATTGAGCTTGTGTGTTCGCTCCGTCGGAGAACGACCAAGCCAGAGTCACATCCGTTGCCTGAGTGACCGTCATTTGGTCGTCCGCAGGTTTAGCTACCCCCTCTAACGTAGTGATTGTCACCGTCGGGGTGCCCCACGCTGTGTAATCGATATCTACTGAAGAAGCTTCAGGGGCGTGAACCCCAGAAATATCCCGAGTCGACACTTTCCATTTTGTTACAGCGGCCGGGATTGCATTTTCGTCCATATCCACAGCAAGAGAGAGGTCAAGGCCAGTCCGCCAACCACTATCCCAATGCGTGACCGACTGCGCTGAATTCTGAGCTTGTACACGATACGCCCCCTGATTCTTTCCATCCGGGCTGTTGAAGCTCCAGCTCACAGTCGACAAGGCGTCAACGTTTGGAGGACTGTTCGTTGCTGTCACTCCTGTAGTAGTAGGAGCAGTGCCGAAGGCTGGAGCTGAACCGGCGACTGCTTTAACGCCCAGCGCTGAAAGTGCGAGGGCGGTCATTAGTACTCGACGATGAGGTTGCCGTCGTCGTCGGTCATTTCGGTAGCAAGATACTCGGGGTCTTGACGTTCACTGATCACAATCCACATGGCTCGCTGACCGATCTCACCTTTAATAGTCAGCTTGCAACCATCCATTTCCCATTTAACTGAAGAGCCACTCGGGCAAGAAACAATGCTCCAAGGATCCCTCGACAGGGCCTCAAAGGTCCCCGGAGTCATCCCCGCTTCAGCGTCCATGCACACCTCCACTTCACTGGAGTCGAGAACGACGGAACCTCGATAGATCAGATCTGCCCGAGGGCCCTCCACGAAAGAATGCCGAAGTCGTTTCTCCTCTCCCAACAGTGGATGCGTGATATCGAAAGTTCCGCTTGTCTTAGCCAAAGCACCATTGACAGTGACACCAAGAGGGTGTGCTTCCAACCGGTCAGCACCTTGCACTCTCAGCTTCACAGCTGCGGTAGCGCCAGCAGCTGTTGCCGTGTCTGACTCAATGCTTAACTCACCGTTCGCAGCACCAGAGATCAGTGACGTGATGTTGCCGGTCGTGTGCTCTAACTGGATGGCTGGATCAGCCGTATATATATGTAATGCCTTGTCTGGCGTGTCAGCTCCCGCAGTCCACGTTCCCGGAGCGGTCGCATCTTTAATTCCTAATCTTTCATGCGTGTGGTTGTACGTCAGATTCGACGTACTGATTATGAGATCGCCCATGATCCCTGAAGTGAGGGCAGCGACAATCGTGCGACCAGCGTCCCAAGCTTGAGCTGAAGTTGACTCTTGCGCTCGAACCACAGTCAACGTGTACGGGCTAGTCGAACCAGTAACCCCTGTGACCTTCACGATCTCCGGGGCATGCTCATCGCCCTCAGGATCTATGACCATCATTAAATAGTTAGAAGCTGATAGCCCGGTAGGTGGTGTGAAATTGCCGTCGATGTTGACAGAGATCTCCGTCGCCCCACCAGAAGCGATAGCAGTGTTTAACTTGCCTTGAACAAGGTTCTGAAATGATCGTGTAAGACTCATAGTAGGTGAGGCATCTTTCGGTAAGTTCTATATTTCGGAAGCCCCTGCATGGACTTCGCTTCGTCGATTCTTCTGTAAACCTCGCCCCACAGCTCCCGAGCCCAACGAAGGTTGACTCCCTGCCGCATAGCTGCCTCTTGATTCCACTCCTCGATCTTGTCCACATCAGTGCGGTTCACTTCTCGACGAGTGACGGCGTATGCCGCAGCCCACAGAGCTGGAATGTCTTCAGCCCCAATAGGCACATCGATTGTTGCAGCATCACCAGATCCAGTGAAAGCGTAAGGAGTCTGGTAGACCACAATTATTGAGTCGTTGTTCTCCACCGACGTTGGCGTCCTGAGCGCCTTGCCAGTTGACACCACACCAGTTGGCAAGTCCTGCTCGAACTGCCAGCCGCCGATATCAATGATGCGGCCCGTTTGGCCGATCATGTGTCGAACGTAATACACCCGCATGGTGTTCTCTGGCATCAGTACCCACTGCATGTCCGTGGTGCGAGTCATGGACTCCGACACTCGGTTGGGCAGCTGAGCGTTCATGATGGATTTGAAGCAACGTTGAATCCAGTCACTGATCGAAGAGCGGGGCCAAGGCGGGTTAATAAGTGCGGTCGCATCGGTTGCGTGACCGCTTGTTGCGGACGACCCGGCGTAGCCCCGGCTGACCGACAAAACGGGCGTCGAGTCGTTGCTCTTACTCGTTATCAACATCAACTCGTCCGCAATCTCCAACACGTCAGTGGCCTGCACACGACTTGCGTCGTCGACCGTAAGTGTTGTGTCCGTGGGACTGTCTAATGCGCTGGATCCAACTGTGACCTGAAAGGGGCGTTCGCTTGTGCGGTACAACATCTCAAGGGTGTCGTCTATAAGCCCGCCTAAAGTCACAGTAGTTGTGGTAGCCATCTCATTCTCCTACCCCTACAACGTCACCTTCTGCGTACCGCTGAAGGGGTGGAGCGGTACCGATTCACTGCAATATGGGATAAATGTTGGGCTACTTCGCCAAATGGGCCAGTCAGGTTAAAGGCCACAAGAATCTCGTCTGACTGAGCTGTGACCCTGTTATTTCCACCGTCTGAGTAATCCAAAAACTCGAGCGCAGATCCAGTCTCCGCATCCACCGGAGCCACATGCACCATGACGCCACTCATCAGACCTTCGCCGTACATGCCCTCCATCCGGTACTGGTAATCGTTTCGGTACCCCATGGCCATGTGGCCAAATCGATAACGGTAATCACGAATATTTTGGTACTCGAAGTTCGTCCTGTACTGCATCGAGCTGCCGTACGAGTAGCTGAACGTGTCAGTCGACGAGATAGCTACAGCTCCCAGAGCTTCGAGAGCTGAAGCAGCATCAGTAAGGGTCATCGTCACAGTCGTCGACACCCAATTATCAGAGCCAGAACCAGAGTCTGTTTGAAGAGTGAAGAACAGACCGGGAGTACCTTCGGTACCCAAGCCCGAGTCAGTCGAATTAACCGACGTGCCCTGAGTATTTAAGGTCTCAGCACCAGCAATAGCTTCGGTCTGATTAAGACCTACTGTGCCAATTGACGCTTCGAGGAACTGTTGAGAATCAGTAGTTCCCTGAGCTGCAAGCGACTGGACACCAATATTCGGAGTTGACTCCGTGACAGAGAACGTGTCCGTCGGAGTGACATTGACAACCAGTGTTGCCGAATCCACAACACTGAAAGTGTCAGAGATCGGATCATCGATGCCGTTCCGATACGTGACCTTCGACCGGTAGTCATACGTGTTTCTATAACCGAGAGGGAAGACCCCAAACTGGTACTTCGCCTCGTGCCGGTACAGCTCGGCGTTGCGGTAGGCAACTGCCGGCATGACTAGTTAATCAGTTTGACCCAAGTGTCATCCACAGGGTCATATTCGTACGGAACGGATTCAAAATCGTCAGGCTGCTCAGCTATGCCGTCGGGTAAGCCTGACGGCAAGTCATCAGGCCAGCCCAAATGCGGAGCGTTTTCGTGGCGAGCAGCTTCAGCATCCCATTCATCCATCTCCATCACCCCATCACTAACGTTGCGCCGCTTTGATCCGTGTTGGTTCTCGCACCAGTGCCAGATTCGTTTGGATAGAACGTTTGCACCGTGTTGCCCGTGGTGCTTCCAATAAGGTCACCTTGCGTCCCAGTCATGT
>MDTA01060075.1_pt1 | contig 11139 bp, 13 predicted proteins | sample 811151 | NCBI WGS metagenome assembly MDTA01 (sample SAMN05326648, study PRJNA326480) | marine metagenome | isolation source: seawater | place: Indian Ocean: South | collected 2010 | reverse complement strand
TCCTCTTTTTTAAATGATGAAATAATTTCTCTTCTTGAAACACACGCATTACCTCTTACCTTATCCAGTTTAATCAAGGCAAACTTCTGAGGCTCATTCATTAAATGACTAATATCTTTAAGTGGCTTATCACTAATTTGTGAGCCAGGTAAAAACATCAAAGATTTAGTTTCAATGTGTTCAACTATACATCCCCCTTTACACTTGGATGTGATTTTTCCCATGATTGGTTCGTTTTTTTCGAAAGCCTCCACGATTTTATCCCATCCTTTAATTTTTTGTGCCTTACTGGCTGAAACTATCACCTCTCCATTTTTGTCTTCAATCTTCTCTAATAAAACTGGTATTGTTTCACCAACTTTGATCTTATCTTCAAGGCCCAAGCTTTTTAATTCATTTATGTCAAGAACAGGTTCGCTCTTAAGACCTTCAACAAATAAAAACACAAATTTCTCAGTTACTTTATTTATTTTTCCCTCGATAATTTTTCCTTCTTCAATATTTATCTTTGAAAGTTGGCTGTTTAGTAATTTTTCGAATTCTTTTGAGGCAGGATTTGACAAATCTTTATAAATTTCCATTATTTTTGCTTTTATTTATCCTTAATATTAAATTTTAAAATTTCGCCCTTTTAGATAAAATAATGGTTTTAATCAATACTCAAATTTAATTTAATTCCTTTGGAAATAATGAAAAATTACTAAATTTTCAATTTTTTTTGGTTCTTAGAAAGAAATTTGTTAAATTTTCTTATTTTATTGAATTATACCACCCAATTCTCTTATCTTTCCTAAAAATGATGGAAATGATGTTTTGGTGCAATCTTTATCATAAATTTTCCATTTACCCAGTCCTTCATAGGTGAGAGCAGCAACAACACAAGACATAAAAACTCTGTGATCTTTTAAAAATTTATTAATAACTATATCTTTATTAATCTTTAAATTTGGATTACCGTAAATTTTAATCGAGTTCTTTTTAAGCACATTTTTAACACCCATTTTGTTCAAAATTTTTGATCCCCATTTTAATCTAGGACTTTCTTTTTTGTTCAGTTCAGATAAATTTTTAAATGTTGAAATACCTTTTGCTCTTGCAGCGCAAATAAAAATTAACAGAAATTCATCTATAGCTAAACTGTTTAATTCTGATGGACAATTTATTGGCTTAAGATTTTTAGTACTTCTTACTTTTAGGTCAGCAATTTTTTCTCCTTTATAAAATTTGTAATTTGAAAGTTTTATTTTAACACCCATAATTTTTAAGATTTTTAAAATACCAATTCTGGTTGGATTAATGTTTACATTTTTAATTTTTAGTTTTGAATTTTTTGCAAGAACAGTTAAAACAATAAAAAAAGCACTGGAACTTATATCTGATGGTATAACATAATTGATTGGTTTAATTTTTTTTTTTCCTTTAATTTCAATCAAATCAAATTTTTTACCTTTTTTAATTTTGATTGGAATATTTAGGTATTTTAAAAATAGTTCAGAATGATTCCGACTTTTTTTTGCTTTGATAATTGTCTTACCTGGTGTGTTAAGTGCTGCAAAAAGAATTGCTGATTTAATTTGAGCTGATCCAATATTTTCTAAATATTTTATGGGTTTAGGGCTGAGTGTACCTTTAACAATGATAGGTAGTTTTCCAAAATTTGAGTCAAAACTTGCACCAAACTTTCTTAAAGGTTTTATAACTCTTAAAAAATCTCTTTTTGATAAACTTTGGTCTCCTTTAATCTTAATTAGTGATTTTGAATGAATTAATAATCCCAATATTAATCTTCCTAAAGTTCCTGAGTTTCCAGCATCTAAAGTTATTTTTTTTTTGAAATTAAAACCATTTAAACCATTGCCATGTATCTCACATATATTTTTTTTAATTTTGATTTTTGTTCCAAGTTTTTTCAAACATTTTAAAGTATTAAGTACATCTTCAGATTTTAGTAAATTGAATGATTTAGACTTACCATGAGATTGAGATGCTAAAAGCGCCCATCTAATTGATAGACTCTTATCTCCATCAATTTTTAATGATCTATTAAAAGGTTTAATGTTTTTTGAAATAATAACTTGGTTATTCATTAGGGTACTATTTAACTGATCTTAAAAGACTCTCCAAAATATGCGTTTCTAGCGTCAATATTTTGTACTAAGTTTGTAGGAGTGCCCTGGGCAACAACTTTACCATTATGAATTATAGCAGCTGTATCAACACATGCTAGCAAATCTCTAGCTTGGTGATCACATAGGATGACAGATATACCTGTGTTACTTTGTAAATTTACAATTATTTCTTGAAGTGTCTTTATTGTCATAACATCTAGAGCTGCAAATGGTTCATCAAGTAATAGAATTTTTGGATCAGAAATTAATGCTATGGCAATAACTAATTTTTTCTTTTGTCCACCAGATAAAAAGTTTGCTTTAATATCTCTTATAGAGTCTAATTCAAATTTAGAAATTAATGAGTCAATTTTTTCATTTCTATAACTTTGATTTTCAATATTTATCTCTGCAATAGCTTTTAAATTTTCGTAAACAGTGAGATCATGAAAAAAACCTCCATGCTGTGGACACATGCCAATTTTAAATTTTAAAGTTCTTTGATAAATAGGAAACTCATTAACAATTTTAGAATTTATTATAATTGATCCAAAGTCAGGAGAAATCATGCCACAAATTAAATTGAATATTGTTGTTTTTCCAGCACCATTGGGACCAAGTAAACCTAAAATTTGTCCACTATTAAGTTCAAGATTTAAATTATCTAGAATCATTTTTCTCCCATAATTGAGTGAAATTTTATCAAGTTTTAAGATTGATTTTTTCGCTTTAAATGATTTGATACGAAATTTCTTGATATTAGTCATTTTTTTCTTTCCGAAGTCACTTTTACCTTTTTTTTTGGGTCATTCATAAATATTTCTGTATTTTTAGAAATCAAATTTATAATAATATTATCTGTTTTAACTTTTCCATTTGAACCCATGTAAATAACATTATCATAAATATTAACAATGTTTTCAGTAAAATTTAGGTCTAATTTATTTGAAAAAATTGTATTATCAAGATAAACAATTTTAACATTTTTTTCAAAGTTTGTATTGTAACTTGAATTATTAAAAACTGCATTATCAGCAGTAATTATCAAAGATGTATTATCTTTGCTAATTATTCTTGCTGTTACATTTTCCATACCCACAATTTCTACTTCATTCTCGTATTTAATCTCGCTATAATCTGCAGTGATTATATATTGGCTACTATCGTCAAATTTGACATTATAAGTTAAATTTTTGATTAAATTGTTTCTATCGCTTAGTTCTTTAGGAGATTCATTTTCTGAAAGAATATTATTTTTTTTATCTATTTCTGGTTTTGTAAAATATTTTTGATAGAAAACAATACTTATTACAACTATTATTAAAAAAAGAAAAAATTGAATTAATTTTTTCATCAATTTTTCATCTTAAATTATTTAAGAGAGTATGAATATGAAGAACACCAATAGTTTTTTGTTTGTTAGCATTATTATAAACACACACATTGGTGATTTTTCTTTTATTCATTTGTTTTAAAACCTCACTTGCCAAAGTATTCTGATCAACCATATAGGGTTTTTTTGTCATAAAAGATTTAATTTTTATATTACCAATTGTATTTTTTTTTTGCATTAATCTTTTTAAATCTCCATCAGTAAAAACACCAGTTGTTAAACCTTGATTGTTTGTAACAACTAAAAATCCTAAACGTTTTAAATTAATTATTTTTAGAGCTTTTCTCATAATCTGATTTTGATTAATGAATGGTATTTTTTTTTTAGTAAGCATTAAATCACCAGCTGTCTTTAGTTTGTTTCCTAAGTTACCCGCAGGATGAAATCTTTTAAAATCTAACTTTCCAAATTTTTTACTTTTCATAGCCGCAATAGCAAGAGCATCACCTATAGATAACTGAATAGAAGTGCTGGAAGTTGGAACAATACCCAAACCAGACTCAATTACCTCAGGAATAAACAAACTTATATTTGATGACCTATATAAAACAGATTCTTTATTTGACACTATACCCACTATAATTATTTTATTTGATTTAGCATACTTGATGATATTTTTTAATTCTGAAGTATTTCCAGAGTAACTTATTAAAATGAGTATATCTTTTTTTGTTATTCTTCCAAGATCACCATGAGAACAGTCGCTAGCAGAAATTGGAAACGAAGGAGTTCCAACTGAAGATAAGGTTGCAGAAATTTTTGAGGCAATTATCCCACTTTTACCAACTCCACATACAATTACTTTTGACTTACAATTCAAAATTGCTTTGACAGCTTTTTCAAAAGATGAGTTGATTGATAGTTTAAGTTTTCTTAACGCTTTAATTTGTAAATCAATTACATCTTTTCCAATTTCAATAGTTACATTTTTTTTCATTTTAATGTGACCAGATATCGTCTTTGAACATTGCTAAATCAAGTTCAACTCTAGTTTTTAAAAATTTTAAGCAATTCTTATATAAATCAACTCTTTTTTCTCTAATCAATATTTTATTTAATTCTTCATGAATTTTATGAAGATAAATTACATCATTTGCACAATATTTTAATTGTGATGGAGTTAATTCACCACCAAAATCAGAACTTTGAAATTGTTTGCTTATTTCTATATTCATAAATTCTTTTATTAAAGTTTTTAAAGAATGGTTATCAGCGTAGGATCTTGCAAGTTTTGAGGCAATTTTAGTGTCTAGAATATTATTAGTATCTGTTTTTAAATAAAATTTTATATGAGCTAAATCAGCTCTTCCATAATGAAAAATTTTTGTGATGGAGGTATCGCTCAATATTTTTATTAAATTATTAGCATTATAACTTGACCTATCTAATTGAACTATATGGGCATCATTATTCCCTGAGGAAATTTGTATTAAACAAAGTGGGTCTCGTCTGACATTTAAACCCATAAATTCACCATCAACAGCTATTACATTGCCTAACTTTAAATCATCTGGTAAATCATTTTTGTGAAGTTTAATATCAATATTCATTTTTAAGTATATATATATGAAAGCAAAAAATTGTCTAATTTTTGGTGGTAGCGGTCAAATTGGTAGACATCTTATAAGAAAGTTAACCAAAAACAACCTTCGTGTGACCGTTGTTACAAGAAATATGCATCAGAAAAGCTATATTATTAAAACGCAAGCGAATGCGGGATATATTGATATTGTAGAATCAAATATTTTTGAGGAAAATAAAATAAGAAAACTTTTCCAAAATGCTGATATTTGTATCAATTTAATAGGAATTCTTTTTGAAAAAAAAAAAGGAAATACATTCAAAAATATTCACTCGTTGTTTCCATCGCTTTTAGCTAAACTTTGTAGAGAGTATCGTCTAAAGCAGTTTATACATGTATCAGCCTTAGGAATAAATGATGCAATAGACTCTAAGTATGCCTTAAGTAAATTAGAAGGTGAAAAAAATATTCTAGATAATTTTTCTCAAACAACTATCCTTAGGCCGTCAATAGTTTTTTCGAGCTCTGATAATTTTAGTACTCAGTTTATGACTTTATTAAATAGGCTTCCAGCATTCCCAGTTTATTATAATGGCAAAACAAAGTTCATGCCAATACACGCTTCTGATTTAACTGATGTAATTTATCATATAATTACAAAAAATATTGACTCAAAAATTATTGAGTGTATTGGACCAGAGACTCTTACTTTTAAAGAAATTTTAGAAATACTATTAAATTTGATCGGAAAAAAAAGATTTATATTTCCTTTGCCGTTGCCACTTGCTAGACTATCAGCAAAATTTTTTCAGTTATTTCCTAATCCATTATTAACTTTAGATCAGCTTAGATTATTGAAATATGATAATGTGCCATCAGGAAAATACAAAACAAATTCTGAAATCGGTGTCCCAAGCAAACTTTTTTTTAAAACAGAAGTTAGAAAATATGCTAGTATGTGGAGAGAAGGTGGTCAATTCTCTGATTTAAAATAAAATAATAAAGATTTAATATTTTATATAAGTTTAAGCTGATTTAATTTTTTTCTCTATAAAAGCTGGTATTTCATCTTTTTCAGTGACATCTTCTTTTTTACCTTTAGGCTGATAAGCATATAGTAAGTGTAATTTACAATATGAAAAATCTTTTAAAGAGGTTCTTCCACAAAAGTAAAAATTTTCTTCATCAGGATGACCTATTGGCCATTTGCAAGAGTTCTCATCTAGTTCCTCTAATTGTTTAGGATTTTCTGGCTCAAAATCTTTTTCAATTATTAATGATTTAAATTTATTTCTTTTACCCCTCTTTTTAACCAAGCTTTTTTCCTCTTTAGAATTTTCGAAATTTTGATTGGACGTTGCTGTCCTTGTTTTAATTTTTGCTGAAAGACCAAGTCTGGAAGCTTTACCAATAATGCTATTACGGGTAAAACCTGCACCCATTTTTTCCGCTAATTCTCGTGCAGTACAAAGTCCCCAATTTTTTTTTAAAAATTCAACTCTTTCATCTGTCCAAATACTCATAAATAACTATATAATGTGTTAATCAAATATTATTATACAATATAATGTTAGTTAAATTAAATAAACAAGAAAAAAACCTTAGTTATTCACACTCAATGATTAAACATTATTTATATGCTATACAATCGATACTTGTACTAATCATTTTAACTTATAGAAGATCTTAATTATAAATTATTATGAGTTTTTTAGCTAAAAATTATAACAGAAAAAAAATATCTTTTGTAAAAGGAAAAGGAAGTTATCTTTATACAGCTAACGGAACAAGATATTTAGATTTTGTTCAGGGCATTGCGGTAAATTCTTTAGGACATGCCCATCCAAAGTTAGTTAAAGTTATCAATCAACAGTCTAAAAAACTTTGGCATGTATCTAATGCGTTTATAATTCCAGAGGGAGAAATGTTAGCAAAAAAACTCGCACAAAAAACATTTGCTGATTATGTGATTTTTCAAAACAGCGGCGCAGAGGCAACAGAGGCAGCTATAAAAGTTGCTCGTAGATACTTTTATTCAATAGGTAAAACTAATAAAAATAGAATACTTTGTGTAAAAAATTCATTTCACGGCAGAACTTTAGCAGCAATATTTGCTAGTGGATCAAAAAAAATGACAGAGGGATTTGGTCCAAAAATTGGAGGTTTTGATCATTTTATATTTGGAGATCATAAGTCGTTAAAAAATAAAATTACAAAAAATACAGCAGCAATAATGGTTGAAACTATTTTGGGTGAGGGAGGAATTAAAGTAATACCAGATTGGTGTATTAAAGAATTAAGAAAAATATGTGATAAAAAGAAAATTTTACTTATATTAGATGAGGTACAATGTGGAATAGGTCGTTCAGGAGATTTTTTTGCTTTTGAGAAATCCAAAGTTAAACCTGATATTGTCCCAATTGCCAAGGGAATAGGAGGTGGGTTTCCCTTAGGTGCTGTATTAATGAATAAAAAAGTTGCATCAGGAATGATAGCAGGCACTCATGGGTCTACTTTTGGAGGAAATCCCCTTGCGATGAAAATAGGTAATAAAGTAATGGATATAATTGCTAATAAAAATTTTTTAAATATAGTTAAAAAGAATTCAGTTTATTTTCATAAAGAATTAATTAAAATTAAAAATACGTTTCCAGAAGTTATAAAAGAAATAAGAGGCAGAGGTCTTTTGATAGGTATTCAACTCTACCAAGATCAGACTAATTTCATTAAAGCTTTAATGCAAAATAAACTGTTAACTATTAGAGCTGCAGAAAATGTTGTTAGAATATTACCTCCCCTTAATGTAAAAAAAAATGAAATAGACCAAGCAATAAAAATTATTAAAAAAGTTTGTCAAAATATTAATAAATGAATCATTTTTTAAGCTTAGAAGATATTTCTACAAAAAATTTAAGAAACATTTTATTTGACGCAAAAAAAAGAAAAAAAAAGCGAAAAAAATTAAATAGTTTAGATATTGATAGAGATAGACCTCTCAAAGGGAAAATGCTCATCCAAATGTTTGAGAAATCAAGCCTTAGGACGAGATTAAGTTTTTATCTAGCAATAAAACAACTTGGTGGAAGTACTTTAACACTAAGACCAGATGAGTTGCATTTATCGAAAGGAGGAGAAAGTATTGAGGACACAGCAAAAATATTGTCAAATTTTGGCAATGCATTTATGCTTAGAACTGATAGTGATAAAAAACTTAAAGAATTTAAAAAATATTTATCTATACCGATTATAAATGGTCTGAGCCCAACGGCGCATCCTACTCAAATTTTATCTGATGTTTTTACAATTGAAGAAATCAAAAAAAAAGAAATATCTAGATTAAATATATCATGGATAGGAGACTCAAATAATGTTTTGAATAGTCTTATTGCTGCGTCAATAAAGTTTAAATTTAAGTTAAATATAGGATGCCCAAAAAATTATAAACCTAATTTACAAGTTATGAATTACATCAAACATAATTCAGGCAAAATTTATTTCTTTGATGACCCAAAAAAAGCCGTAATTAATGCTGATGTTATTTTTTCAGATAAAGTAATATCCCTGAATGACAAGGTTGATAAAAAAAAAAAATTAAAAAGTTTTAAAAAATTTAAAATCACAAAAAAGTTATTAAATTTAGCAAAAAAAGATTGCATTTTTCTTCACTGTTTACCTAGAGGTGATGAGGTTGATGAGGATGTCTTTAAAAGTAATAAATCAAAAGTTTGGCATCAAGCTACGAACAGAGTTCATGTTCAAAAAAGTATATTATTATATTGTTTTGGTAAACTAAGGTAATGGCAAGGGATTATCTGAGTTCTGATTTAAATATTTAATTACTGAGGCCCTATCTTTTTCTTTTCTTAATCCTGCATAAGCCATTTTTGTTCCTTTAATCCATTTTGCAGGTTTTATTAAAAAACCATTAAGTTCCTCAAAATTCCATTCTTTTCCGTAACCCGCCAAAGCTTTAGAATATTTATAGTCAGCGACTCCTCCAATTTTTCTACCTACCACATTGTAAAGAGCTGGACCAATATTATTTTTTCCACCCTTATTAATTGAATGACAGGCAGCACATTTCTTAAAAATTTTTTCACCTGATGCAACATCACCCATCGCCATTAAAGCAACTATGTCGATTTTTTCGTCATCAGTAGTCTCTGTTGAAACTGATGCTGTCGTTGCTTGGTCTAATTCTACTACATAGCCAGGTTTCTCTGGTTTTTCTACATGAAAAATAACTTCAGATAATTTACTTATACCAATTACCAATAAAGCTACCATAAGAACAGCAGCAACTATTTTATTAATTTCGAAAGAATCCATTTTATTTAAATTTGTTTTGAACGTATAACATTATAAACAAAAAATTTCTTAAATTTTAATGTACAATATTGCCTCTGTTTATAATCTAATTCTTAAAAAAAAAAAGAATGAAAACATTAGTTTTAATTCCCTCTAGGTTATCTGCAACTAGATTACCTAGAAAACCTTTGCTAAAAATTAATGGTTTATCAATTATTTCACATGTTTTTAAGAAGGCAGAAGAAGCAAACATAGGAGAGGTGTATGTTGCTGCAGAAGATCAAGAAATAATAAATGACATTAATAAAAATGGTGGTCAAGCAATCTTGACAAGCGATACTCACAAGACTGGTACTGATAGAATTCATGAAGCTTTAAAGAAAATTGGAAAAACTGATATTGATTTAGTTATGAATCTACAGGGTGATGAACCCTTAATAAATGTGGAAGATATGAGAAACCTACATGAACAAATGATTAAAACGAAATTTGAAATAGGTACTTTAGCATCTAGAATTTTAGATAAAGACTCACTCAAAAATAAGAATGTAGTTAAGGTTATAACTAAAGAAAGTTTAGATATTTCAAAATTTCCTAAAGCAATAAATTTTACAAGAAAATCAAATGTGTCAGGTGAAAATGTTTATCATCATTTAGGTATTTATTGTTATCGAACTGAGTCATTGATAAAATTTGTTTCTTTGAAACAGACAAATAATGAAGTTAAAAATAAACTTGAACAATTAAGGGCCCTAGAAAATAATATCCAAATTAATGTTGCTAAAGCTAAAAGTAATCCAATTGGGTTAGACACGAAGGAGGATTTTGTAGCTATAAAAAAAATTATGGAATATAAAACTTAATGAATAAAATTTACTTTCAAGGTACTTTTGGCGCATATTCTCATTTGGCAGCATTATCAATTGAGCCAAAAGCTGAAATAATTCCTTGCAAAACATTTGACGAATGTTTTTTAAGAGCCTCAAAAGATAAAAATTCTAAGATTATAATTCCTGAGTCAAATAGAATAACAGGGAATGTAGGTATTGAATATCTTATTTTCGAGTATAGATTAAATATTTATTCAGAATACTTTCAAAAAGTCGAGCATAATCTCTTAGGTTTACCAGGAGCAAAAATTTCTGATATTAAAAATGTTTATTCACATTCACAAGCTCTTTCACAATGCTCTCAATTTATTAAAAAAAATAACTTTGTAGAACATGTTAGGGCCGACACTGCTGGATCTGCAGAAATGATCTCAAAAACAAAAGATAAAAAACATGCTGCGATAGCATCATCATTGAGTGCTAAAATCTACGGGTTGGAAATTATTAAAAATAATATTGAGAATGAGAAAGGTAACCTTACAAGATTCTTAATTATGGGAAAAAATGTTTTGCAACCTGAGTTTAAGGACAAGAAGTATATTACATCATTTTTATTTAAATTAAAAAGTAAGCCTGCAGCACTTTACCAATCACTTGGTGGATTTGCTATAAATGGAGTTAATTTAACAAAACTACAAAGTTACCCTGAAAAAAATAGTTTTGATTCCTTCTTCTTTTTGTGTGACCTAGATGGTCACATTGAAGATCCAAAAGTACAAAAATCTTTAGAGGAATTAGGATTACATTGTCAAGATTTTCACGTCCTAGGTGTTTTTGAAGCTGACAAACAAAGAGAAAAATAAACTTTAATCTTTTCTTGAAGATTAGAAATCATTACTGCTATAATAGATTGTGGAGGCTAGAGGTGGGTGCTGCTTAAACCCGACCAGATCTTAACGGAAGCAGTCGTAAAGACAG
>MDTA01023892.1_pt1 | contig 11139 bp, 11 predicted proteins | sample 811151 | NCBI WGS metagenome assembly MDTA01 (sample SAMN05326648, study PRJNA326480) | marine metagenome | isolation source: seawater | place: Indian Ocean: South | collected 2010 | reverse complement strand
GATCAACAAAAGCTTTCGATGGTTCTGATTGTACCTGTTCTTCTACGGTCTCAAATATCTCATCACTCATTCAAATATTCCTTTTACAGTATTTAAGATTTTACCAGCCTTAAGTTTATCGAGTTTAAATGCCTGTCCTTCTGCATACGCTGTTTTTGCGACATTATCGAGTCTTGCGACTTTGCCAAGTGATACTCCAAGTTTACCTGTGCCTATTTCTAAGTTAGTGCCGCCAAGAATAGCGTCTTTCTTTTGTTTTACAAATGACAACGCGGTATCCTCAAGATTTAGATACTGAGTAGGAGAAAGATCCTTTATCGTCTGATTCTTTTGTACTACAAGTTGATTTACATTTGGCAAAGCATTTGGATTTCTCTTTGGCACCACTACATTTACTGGTCTTCTGACCGCAAGGTCAGCTGCTGGAGGACATTCTATTATTTCATTTTTAGGAAATGTAGAAGGTTTTCGTAGACTTGAATTCACAAAGTCTCTTACATCAAAATACGGGTTTGGTTTGTATGAACAATCAGGATTTACATCATCGACTCCAAGTATCTCAACACCTGGGTAAAATATTAAAAAATTATTTAAAAATTTAGCCAAAGCAGTTTGATCAAAGCCATACTTAGATTTATTTCCACCGCTTCCAGAGACACCTATATAAATGTAAAATGCTCCAGGCCTGGCTGGTACATTACCATTTTGCAGTTTGACTTCTTCATTAAATGGTCTGTACATATGAGGTAAGCCACTAAATTCTATAAACACATGACAAGGCAATGCGTAATCATTTGGATTTGCGTTGATGGTTTCAGCGCCAAAGTCTCTTATCATGTTTTTTTGATGACCTAAATGCACTTCCAAAAGAGTATAGTGCTTTTTCATCTCTGGCAAACCGCCAACAATAACTTGTCTTATTTCTCTATCTATTTGACTTATTTCTGCCTGTTGCCTTGCATCTTCTTCTATAACATTTTCTCGTCCACTAAGATCAAGAGAATCTGTCAATATACCTTTCCAATTCTTAATACCACCTGTAGCTTCCACTACGTTATTTTCTGATGGTAATGAATTGTCTTCAAGTTTTGATTTTATAACAGAACCTTTTAGATTAGTTGTTGCCAACTGGTTTGTTGGTCCTCCAGCATTGATAATGTTAGGTGTAGGTACCTGCACATTTGATCTATTTAATACTGTAATTTGAGAAGACGCTTTAACTAAACTACGAGGGTCTTTATAGCCGGTTGGCAGGTTTAAAGCGATTGAAGCAATTTGACCTAATATATTTCCAAATCCTCCACCTATACCACCAAATAAATTATTTGAACCAAATGGGTTTTTGATTTCATTTGATACAGCAGCGCAGGCCTGTTGAGCTTGAGCACCTGCATTTCCAGCAATTCCTCCTTGAGTCAGCTCTGTTCTCATTGCTACTGCAGCTAATGAAGGAATGGGTGAAGCGGTTGGTAAAGCAGTCTGAACTTTTTTAGTGGAAACTCCAGCAACTTTAGTTAAAGCTTGAGCCATGCCTTTCACGTTTCCTTGCACTATTGTTTCATTAAGTACTACACCAGCGACGCCTTTTGTAGAGCCTGTAACTCCTGCAAGTTTACCGCTATTCTGTACTTTTACTGTGATGTTTCCTTCATTAATGTTTCCAGTCATCTTTGCAATAGAAGGACCTTCCGCAGTTGCACCTTTTGTAGTGGCAGCTGTCATTGAAACAAATCCATCTTTTTCCGTGTTAATTTCTGCTGAAATAGTAGAACCTTCAAGTGCAGCTCTTTGTTCTACGCTGCTTTTAACTTGTTCTTTCGCCTTTTCAACGGCGTTAGATTTTTTGCTAAGTTCGGTGTCGATAGATTGTTTTGGTATTGTAGTGCCTGAAGTATCTTTTGCAGGTAGATTACCTGGTGCACCAGTTTCTGCAGCAGCAATTGCCTCTGCTTCATTTCCATATTGTTTTCTTATCTGCTCTTTAGTAAATAATACGGTCCATCTACCACGAACTTTATCTAAAAATACTTTATTTCCATTGATAATTTGAGACATTAAATTAACTCCTCAAAGTATTTTTTAGATTGTTCTACTCTTTCGTCCGTACTGCCGGCTGCTGGACGAAGATAATTCTTTTCAAATGCTATTGATGCATCTTCAACTGTAAGTGCTCTTTGAAGTTCACCGACACCAAGAAACTTATATTTAAATAATTCGTATTTAGTATATTGAAGCTGTGCATACATTGTCTTATAATTATATCCATTCTTTGCACTAAAGTCAATAAGCTCTGCATATCTTGTTAATCCACCTTTTCTATTTGCCGCTCTAGCTGCGTCATTCCATTGCGCAAGCCCATACGCGCGCGCCCCGTCATTTTCAACCACAGTGACATCAGGATCAAAGTCTCTATTTGGTCTTAAGTTGTTACCGTTTTCAACGTGAAAATTGCCGAGTATTCCACATGCCTGTTCTACAGAGAAACCTCCACCTTCTGGTGAAATAAAGAAATTGAATGCCTTCTCAATATTTTGACCGCCAAAAAGTAGTTCATTGTCTGCGTCGCGACTACTGGCTGGTATTTCTGATTTAAAGTCTCTTTCATCACTTTCAACTTTTGGTATCGAACCAAGAACTAAAGGCACCTGACTGTTTTTACCATCAAGAAAGATACCGTATACTTGAGCTAATTCTTTTATACCAGTGTTAGCTCCTATTCCAGAGCTACCGCCTTCAGTGATTGGTGCTACAACATGAGCCCAAGGTAGAATCTCATTTGGTACATTAGTTGTGTCGTCTCCATGAATACCAAATATTCTTACCTGTATTCTACCAAGTTGTTCTGGATCACTAGTGCTGTGAACTATGCCAAGAAACCATCTTGTCTCATCGCCATAAAAATCTTTGTACGAATGCGGTATCATCTATCTGCGCCTTGTGTGTAGATGTCAGAATTGTAATTTGCAATCTTAGATATTAATAATTTAGTTCTACAATGCTCTTTCGTAAAAACATGTCGAGCAGCCATTATCAAATAATCTCCAGATAATTTGCGATCTATTTTTTGACCTGAGTGACCATGATCTGTGGCTTTAAATACTACTTTTATTATATTTCCAATTGTTTTACTACTACCACCGATTAAATATTCTCTACCATCTACAACGATTTCAATTGGATTTTTTGTCAAAAGGTTTTTAAACGCGAGAGAAGAAACTTTTCTCACATGCCCTGTTTCTTCTCTTTCTTCTGTATACGACTTATGATTATCATCAAAGTTTTTACTTGCGTATGTATTGAATATCGCTCGAGATTCATATTCAGATATCTGCTTTTCATCTATAATTAAGTCATATGAAACAACAGGCCTGTCCTGTCTTTTGCTTATGTCTTTGGTTAAATCATAAACATCATTATGCACACTGAATTTCTTTTTTATGTATCTACCTAATGTCACATCATAAAAACTGTGCTGAGCGCCAACAAATCCTTTTTGTACTAATTGTAGAGTCGTTTCATGATTCTGTAAGTGATAATCGTATATTTGCATATGGCGATGGGCGGTGTCGACAGTGCCAGCATTTTGACTGTAAGTATAAGGATAAGATTCATTTAGCGGCACTTGTTTTAGCATAGTTCCAAGATCTAAGAAGAACAGAGCGTTTGTGGCAAAATTAGAAAAAAGATAAAATGGATATCCTTCAGATGAAGAAGATCTGTTTTTAATCCATGCCATCGCTTCAATTGGTGTTAGATTAGGAATTATCACTTGCATATTATTTGCAACGCTATCAGAGGCAGTTGTGTTAACTTCCTTGTCAAAATAATCTTTTGCAATTGTTTTAATTATTTTTGATGGTTCGCCTGAATAAGCTTTGTTAACATTTACGAGTGTGCTTTTATATCCAATGTCTTCTGTAAAATGAAGATGAACTACTGCGGATGTTTCATTTGCTCTTTTAACAGATTTTATACTATCAATTACAAATTTTTTCAAAATAGGTTTTATTTGATTTGAAGTTGTTCTTTGAAGTTCAAGTTCTAAACTCTCTGCGCCTTGTATATCGAATCTTTCAATAACTCTTTCAACATCTACAAGAATGATAGTTCCTGTAATAAAAGGTTTTTCTATGTGTTCAAAGATCTCGACATCAGTAATTACATTTCTGATATCAAAATCAGCAAGAGCTCTGGGCGCGGTAAGCAACGCTTTACTTATAAACCAATCACTACCTGATTGGTCATTTAGATTTTGTAGACTTTTTGTAGACGTCATACTTTTTCACCAAGAGCCCGGAAGTATGTATTGGTAATCTCAATAATACTATCAGGTCTCAATACGTTAATAATTTTAAGCTCATCATTTTGAGCAACATAGTAGTCAGCGTACGTCACCTCGGTCAATTGAGCACCAGGTCCGACTTGTGGATCTATATCAACTCGCTCAGAACCAGAGGCATAGTAATACGGCGCGTTATATTCGTCGCCTGTCGCTACAGCTGTCGCAGTTCCTGGCTGGCCATCATAAGAAATACTATTTACTTCTTCACCTTTTATAAATTTTCGAGCGCTTGTTCCAACGTCAACTATAATAACACCAAGGTCAAGGTTTCTTCTAATTATCTTACCACTTGCACCAGAATTAGAACCTACGACTTGTTGACCAACTTTAAATATACCGTTAAGATCTGCTCTTACTTCAACATATTGGTGCGGAAAATCTCTTTTATATTTTTTTTCAAGCTCATTATTTGTCAAAGGCCATCCCTGCGCACGTACATTGTCATTCATAATATAAAATGTCCAGTGATACGCTGGTGTACCATATAATTTTTGAGATACTTGGTCTGGTCTATCACCTTCTAAAATAGTATACTTACTATAGAAGGATGCGTTTTGTTTTATTCTGTCTATAATTTCTACGTATGAAGATAAGTCATGTATCAACTCAGCTACTGCATCCCCGCCACCTCTTCGAAAGTAATCATCACCAAAAAAATAATCTACGTAGTTAAAGTTCTTGAAGTATTGCATTATCTGCCTTCCTCAATATCTTCACGAGAAAGATTTCTAAACTCTGAAAAGCTCAATGTCATTGCGGTATGTGTTGGTTGGCCGTCAGGAAAGAAACTCATTGATCCCGGATTGTATGTTGTTTGTACATTACGAAGATAACAAAGATGTGGCTGTGGCATTGGAGCTTGCACGTCTCCTATTCTAAGTTTGATTTCAAATACATTTGGAAAGTTATATCCAATGGGTACGCCTGCCTCGCCTCGTCCAATTGTTGAAGGATACATTTCTGTTCTAAAATGTTTTACGATGCTTTGTACAACTAAAGCTTCTGCTTGAGATACGGGATAGAAGTCAAATTGAAAGTTAAATTCTCTTGTGACTACACCTTCAAATAAAGTGCGAGTGTTTGGGTTAATCGACACTTGAAATCCTAAAGCAGCTGCGTTATTAATACTCTGTCCTGTAGGAGCCGCTTGTATCGCTCTTGTAAGAGCAAGTCTTGAAACATCGCTACGCGTATTAGCAACACTTAAAGCTTCTCCTATAAATCCAAGTGCGTCACCAGCAAAAGCTTTTGCCGCATTTGTAAAACTTTCTCCAGCATTAAGTGCAGCTAAACCAGCCGCCCCGCCTGGACCAAGAGAAGCTTGATTGTTATAGTTAACAACATCATTAAAATTAATAGCTTGAGGCAAATACAACTTAATTGCAGGAACATCTGTAACATATTGTGATGAAACTCCAAGGATGTCTTTTTGACTCACAGCTGAAGTTCTTCTTCTTTCCGCTTCTCTTGAAGCCTTTCCTTGCTGTTGCTGCTGAAATGATCTATTTGCAGCAAAAACGCCTCCTTCTTCTGCATCAGCTTCATCGCTAAATTGACTACCAGTGTTTACATATCCACCCTCACCGCCAAATGCTGTTAGGTCATCTGTCGAAGCATCTGCGCCAGCAGCCGCATTTAACAGCTGATTAATTGCGCCTTTTTCGTCGGTAATTACAGGATTATCGAGAATGCTTGCCGCAGTTTGTATGTCTATATCCCATGGGTTAATCTTCTTCATTCTAAAAAGAAGGTAGGCAAGATAATTATTATCTAGTGGATATTTAAGAATTTGTGAAGGAGCTGGACTGCTCAAAGCTTGAGCCTGCACCGGTTGGTTGTATGTCTTTGACGATGGCTGAGGTCCTGCAGCTTCTGCAGGATTAAGAAATTGATCTTTTTGTCCTGGATTATATGAAGTAGCATTCGGTAAATTAGCTGCGGCTCTAGAACCTGCAAGTGTTGATAGTGCCATTGTGTTTTCCTATAAATAAAAATTCGTAAATCTATTTATATCGAAAAATGGCATATTCTGGTAGATACAAAGTAAAGAACATTTCAAAGTACAGTGGAGACCCTGATAAGGTAACTTATCGATCATCATGGGAGAAAGCTTGCTTTGTTTGGTGCGATTCAAATCCAAACGTAAAGAGTTGGTCTTCTGAAGAAGTTGTTATACCATACAAATGGGACATCGACAAAAAGTTACACAGATACTTTGTTGATCTTAAGATTACGTTTAATGATGGAAAAACAATCTTAGTTGAAATTAAGCCTGACAAAGAAACAGCTCCACCAAAAAGACCTGATAAATCAAAGCGATATATCGGTGAAGCAATGACATATGTAAAAAATATGAATAAGTGGGAAGCAGCGAATGAATATGCAAAGGACAGAGGTTGGCAGTTTCAGATATGGACAGAAGAAACTTTGTACAGTATGAAGATTCTTAAGAAGCTGAAGCCGTTAAAACCATTGAAACCTTATCGCAAAAAACGTAAGAGATAACATATAAATAATGATATGAGTAATCTATTTCAAAAAGTATCGCAACAGGCTTTTCGTGCGGGTATTAATCCTCGTAGCGATGAATCTCGTCAATGGTTTCGCACTAAATTACAAGACATGAGACGTATCAATCGCAGAGAACTGATGCAACAAGATGAAATAAAACTTGTAAACAAATCTCAGCCTCTTATCGGCTCTATGAATATGTTTTTTTATGACGCAAAACATAAAGAAACATTACCATACTACGATCAGTTCCCTCTTAGTATTATAGTCAAAGGCGCGCCTGGTGGATTTATGGGTTTGAATCTACATTACCTACCACCTGTATTGCGCGCAAAAATGCTCGATGGGTTGATGGAAACTGTAAACAATAAAAGATACGATGAGTCAACTCGTTTCCAAATCACTTATAAAATGCTTCAAGCTACGGCTCGTTTAAAATTTTATAAGCCTTGTTTAAAACACTATTTGTTTTCTCAGATAAAATCAAGGCTCGCTCGTGTTGAAGCTCCTGAATGGGAGATCGCTACATTCTTACCGACAGCGGACTGGTCAGGCTCATCGTCAAGTAAAGTTTATCAAGATTCAAGGAAGATAATTTAATGGCTACTATTGATCAACTTAAAGGTCTCGTTTCTTCTAAACTTGGTGTTGCAAGATCAAATCAATTCCTTGTTGAACTGCCTTCTGACTTTGCCAGCGGCGGATTACTTTCTACATTAACTTCTTTACTTACCTCTGGTACTTTAGGTGGCGGTGATCTTAATCTTTTATGTAATTCAGTAACATTACCAGGAAAACAGGTTCTTACAAACGACAGACGTGTAGGTTTAGAGTACCAAAAAGTGGCATATGGATATGCTGTACAAGACGTGACTATGACATTTTATGCACTGAATGATTATGGTGTTAAGAAGTATTTTGATAGTTGGTATTCGAATACTGTGTTCGATGACTTTCAACTTGCACCATATAAAGATAATTATGTGCGAGACATAAAGATACATCAATTGCGTAAGCCACTCATAAACAAAGATTTTAACATAGGTCCAGTCAGTTTAGATATTGGTATTGGTCAAGGCACGCCGTATTCAGTACAACTGATGGATGCATTTCCGACTACAGTAAATGCAATTGAGTTAAACAATTAACTTGACGGCCTTGTGCAGATTCAAGTTGATATTTCATACACTAATTGGAAAGCCGTAGATGATACTCAAGGCTTCTTCAAAGTTTCCGCTGGTTTAAGTGGAGCGCTTGGTGGTATTTTATAAGGAGTAAATAATGGCTCTGCCAGTATTGAATGAAAGTCCTGTATACGAGTTAAAGCAACCGTCTACAGGCGAAATAAAAAGATTCAGACCGTTTCTTGTAAGGGAACAGAAGAATCTTCTTATTGCGAATGAATCACAAGATCCAAGGCAGATGATGAATGCGATATTGAATTCAATTCAAAACTGCGTGGAAGATGTGGATATTACTCGTGTATCTACTACAGATGCAGATTATATGTTTACAATGATTCGTTCAAAATCCGTAGGAGAATCTACTTCTGTAGTTTACAAGTGTAAAGAGTGTGGTCATTCAAACAAAGTCGAAATTGATTTAACTAAAGTAGAAGTTAACGGTGAAAAACAGTCTAACACTATCAAGTTGACAGATCAAGTATCAATAAGAATGAAACATCCAACATATATGGATATGATACAAAATTCAGCGCTTGATAATCCGGACAAATATGTAGAAACTACGCTTTCAACAATAACTGCATGTATCGACGCTGTATTAACGGAAGAAGAACAGATATCATTAAAGGACGAAACAAAAGAAAGCATTGAAAATTTTATTAACTCATTGACAACACAACAATTTGAAAAGGTCATGAAATATATCAACAGCATACCTACTATGAAATATACATCAAAATTTGAGTGTGAATCCTGTCATGCGGATAATAACTTTACATTGGAGGGTATGCAAGATTTTTTTTCATAAACCTCTCTCATGAGAATCTGGAAAATTATTTTGAAACAAATTTTGCTTTAATGCAGCATTTTAATTATACACTTTCAGATTTAGATAGTATGATGCCGTGGGAGAGAGAGGTTTACGTAGCCTTGCTAATGAACTATTTAAAGGAACAGGAACTTGAGCAGTCTCGCAGAAGTTAGTAATTTATTAGTAGAACAAAACACTTTGTTGGCTACCCAGGCAGACGCGGTGATGAACACTGATAAGCAGATCAAAAAGCTTACAGGTTATTTCACAGGCTTAGATGCAGAGGAGAGGCAACGTGAAGGTACAGCCTCACCTGTTATTGACGCGCCTTCTGCGCCTGGTATTACAGAGGGAAGTTCAACCGGCGGAAGTTTGTTTTCAGGACTAGCACTTACACCAGGACTTCTTCTTGGACTTGCAAAATCTTTTGGAATAAGGTTATTAAAAGGTGGATTAATTGTAGCACTTGCAGATAATATCGGTAAAGCAATTGCTGAATTTCTCGGTGCAGAGGAATTTCAAGGTGAAATTACAAGAGCGCTTACGTTTGCTGGTATTGGTTCTATATTTGGCGCAAAATTTGCTCTTTTAGGAGCCGCTTTTGGCGCTATTCTTGATCAAGACACTTTAGATAAAATTACTCCTATTATTTCAGACATATCAGACAAAATAAAACAACTTGCTGAAGATTACCTTCCTTCAATTGAAACACTTCAAACTGGATTAATCACAGGTTTAGAAGGCCTCCGCAACCTGCTTACAGGTAATTTTGCTGACATATGGCAAGAAGGTCAAGTTACTGAAACTTTGTTACTTCTTGGAGGACTCGCAACCGTAATCCTAGGACCAAGGAACGCTTTAGGAGCGGCAATTTCAGCTGCAAGTTTTGCATGGGCTCCAGTAAGAGGTATATTTAATAAAATAGCTGGACTTGGTAATACGATAGCCGCTAGCGGTGGAGCCATGACTGGAATGACGCGCGCGCAGCAGATGGCGGCTATTCCCGATGCAGATCTCGCAAGACAAGGTTACACTCGTCAAAGAGATGGACTTATAGTAGATAAAAAAACCAAAACTCCAATATCAAATCAACAATTGTCTCAGTTGAATAGAACAGGACCATTAGCTAAACTTACAAGATTAGTTCCAATGATGACGGCATTTTTAACTGGACCAGTGGGTGCTGCGATCTTAGGTGTAGGAGCGATTAGTGCTTTAGGATATTTTGCAATTGATGCATTTATGGAAACTGAGACATATAAAAATCTGAAAAAGAAATCAGATGACATAGGAAAAGCCATTGATTCTGGAATGACAGGCCAAGGTTCAATGTCTTTAGAAGAAACTTCTATGTATGATACATCACCTTTAAATCGTGTCGCCGCTGATTCACAGATGCAAATCGACTATAATGCATCAGTAAGAGCTAATAGAGCAGCAAAGGAAATTGAGAGATTCGGAAGAAGAGAACGACAAGTAAATGCTGTAGTAAATGCACCACAAACAAACAGTTCTTCAAGTTCATCTGTGGTGCAAAATAATTCAATTATGAATTCAGGTACTATTGATCCAAGTGATCAGATAAATCCACACACTCATTAATCTTCATTAGCGAGTTTAGCAAAGTATGACATTGTATCGTCATCGTCTTGCTTATTCATTTCTTCCGCTGTAACAGGTGCTTGTGCCGGTTCAGGCATTGGAGCTGGATCGTTGACAGCGTTCATTTGAACTACAGTTGGCGCTCCCATATCGACTTCTTCGCCAAGAACTCTCATCAACTTTGCTTTGAGTTCGTCGTATGACTTGTAGTTCTTTGGGTCTGTATACTCACTGAGGTTATGTAGTTGGTTATAGACTGTTTCCAACTTGGATTCGTCTGACTCATAGAGAGCAGATGCTGATGAAAACTCTGACTTATCATAATTACGGTATCCTTCAACGTTACGGATTTTCAATTTAAAGTCTGCACCATCCCAAAAATCGAATGGATTTACAGGTGTTTCATCTGCAAATGATGGTTGCATGACATCCATAATCTTATCGAAGATCTTCTTACCAAACTGATAAAGGAATACTTTACCTTCATTCTGTGGGTTTGATGGATCTTGTAAGACAAGAATGTTTGTTACATAGTGGAGTCTACGTTTTTGAACTCGAGCTTTGTCTTTGTCTGACTCGATACCTGAGTTCCAGAGTCGCGAGTTGAGTTCGCCAACTGGATCAGGTTGACCAATAGAAGTAAGGCTGTTTTCGATATACCATAGACCGGTTGGTCCTTTGAATCCATG
>MDTA01095630.1_pt1 | contig 11140 bp, 9 predicted proteins | sample 811151 | NCBI WGS metagenome assembly MDTA01 (sample SAMN05326648, study PRJNA326480) | marine metagenome | isolation source: seawater | place: Indian Ocean: South | collected 2010 | reverse complement strand
TTCCTGTCTATAAAAATGCATTTGATTTGATGCCAATTGAAAATGATTTTTCTCCAGCTCCGATTACACCGAGACCAACGATTAAAAGTCCGATGACCGCAATCGTGACAACATTGACTTCTGGGGAAACGATAGATGTAGATGATACGTTTCGGCCCATGATTCGCTACAAGTGGGATAGCGACAATCGTGCGATCCGTGTCCGCCTGGCACAGGGGTGGGCAGGAGCCGATCACGGTATGCAGATATTGCCTCGGGTTGGTGATGAGGTGCTAGTGGAATTCCTCGACGGCGACATAGATAGGCCTGTGATAACGGGTTCTCTTTACAACAGTGCCTCAAAGGCTCTCTTTGATCCGACCGAGACTAATAAAATTTCAGAAATTACTGAGACGGACGGACAATTTAGGTATGTGAGCGGGATACATGACGCGAGTGGTAACCAATTGCTAATGTACGACCAGGAGGGAGCAGAGCGTATAGTTTTTGCTGCGACTGGAAGTAGGGACGATATGATTGCTGGGCGCTATTTGATGGCTTCTAACGATCGTGTTGAGGTTACACAAAATGATAAGGTTGAAGATGTATTAAATGATTACACGCTATATATCGGAGGAAATTTGAAGATTGATGTGGTTGGCGACATTAGATTTCAGGTTGGGGGTAATGTCTTTTCCTACAAAGCGGCGGATAGCTCGGATATCGAGAGGAAGTAACTTGTTTAACGGTAAAGTAGAGCATAGAATATAAATGGGGTTATGTCCTTGATGGAGTGTAAACTGGCAAATGTCTGATGATAGTAACGTGATTGAAGTCGCAAGAAAATCATACGAGACAGGGTATCTTTTTTCTATGTCAGCTTCCGCAGAAACACTTTGGAACCTTGGCGGCGATTACAATATGAAAATGCTGGGGGTTTGGGTGGAAGTCAACGCTGCGTGGAAAGCCTTGTATGGATTTCCTGTTTTATATGGTGATGACCTTGTTTACTTCGGGCCGAAATTTGAGAGCTTAACGGCGGCGGCGGAATTTGCTGTAGCGAAGATTGAAGGCACTGGCTACTACGCCGCTGGCTGTGCAGTTGGTAAGTCTGTTGCTGAACAAAATACAGCCTTACTGGCGGTTTCGAAAGCCGGTTTTTATAACTTTCAAATTGCTCGCCAGACGGCGGCATCTATGGTTGCTAGTAAATTCAATGTCTGAATAAAATTAAGAGATCGCAATGACCGATGAGAAAAGCAACAAATCCGAGTTCCAAAAATCTGTTTCTGCCGGCGGCAACTCTGAATTAGCTTCCGAGGCGTCTATCGCTTTGGCGACCCTTCCTAAATTTATGGAGGGACAAATAGTTGAAGATAGTGTTTCTTTGCTAGAGTACAGGGATAGATTGACAAAGTCAGTCAGTATTTTTCACTCACGCATGGAGTACATGCAGTCGTTGACAGGTGGCGAGGATGTGGACGATGAGAGCGAAATTCCGTTTGATGAGAAAATTATACAACGATTACGACTAATGGCGGAGGGTACTAATGGCTGAAGCTATTTCGGATCCTGGCGACAGTGATGAACATTTTGATTATCATTATGTGGCGAAGGCTAGTCTTGGTATTAAAGATGCTCCTCGAGGCACAGGCCTTGAAACATATCTAGAGAGAAATAGGTCGTCTGACTATGACAGTAAAAGTTACGAGGACCAGCAGGCTGAAGATAAGAAAATATCGAAGGAATGGGAAGAAAAAAATGACGAAGATATAGATGGAAACGTTATAGGGCTAATGGCAGCGGGTATGTTTTGGCCCAATGACGAGACGAGTGATGCGGCCATGTATGCACTCGGCGCGAGAACAACAATGTCTGGATCGATGAAATTCGATTTAGATATGGGTGGTGATATAAACTGGGGAGTTAGCGGGTTTAACTTTATCAATAGTACTGGAATTGAAATCAGGGTCGGCGGAGATGAGGATAATTGGGTGCAGTGGGCTTTTAGAGACAGCAAGATTTTGGACACACGCAATCGTATAGCCCGGATGTCGGCCGAATTGTACAAGATGGAAAATGTGTTCGCACGCACAGTTGCACGGACACTCGACTACGGCTTATTCGTGACAGACGCGGAAAGTAATTTTTTTAAGCAAGAATTTGGCACAAGCATTACCAGTTGAATCGAATGATGTAGAGAGTTCAAGGACATGGCCAATAATAAAAAAGCTGAAATGGAACTTTTTCGATCGAAAGGGACAATACAGCTTACCGCGGCTACCGAGTTATATATAAATATGATCGCAAATACAAATTGGTATGGTTATGGGAAAGTAGCTCCTCAAACAGACTCAGAGGATGGTTTGGAAAGACGGGGGGGGCGGGTAACGGCTGGCGGATCTGCTGCGGAAAGAAAAGAGGAGAATACAGCAAACATTACAATGCCGCATGCAGGAATAGATATGTCGTTGGCTCTAGAAGCAAAGTTGGGCCTGCTGGGCGGCACGTCAACATTTACCACACCAATTTTTTTCGAAGTAGAACAGCAAATGGGCACGTATAAGAGAACGTATGTTTTTGAGAAATCTTATAGATTTTGGCGTTGGGAGCAGGATGTCACAGAGGTAAATGGTGTCCAAACTAGTATACGTGCGGCCAACGTGCTTTCTAATCTGACACCATGGGAAATCCAAAGTAGACTTTTTGAAGGTAAGACAGCAGCTACTATCGTCAAGAAATGCGGTGTAAACAGTCTTGATGCTGGCACGTCAGCACCGGCCGCAGCTCCGGCTGTACCCGCAGCCGGAGCTGCGGGAGCTGGAGCCGCAGCGGGAACAGGGGCAACAGCGGTTGGTGCAGCGGCCGGTGCCGAAGCGGCGCAGAAGTCATTAAAAACGCTGAAGGAATCTGCGACGAAACTGGTTAGGGAAACGACAGACGATCTGAATGCAAAAGCGATTGATACCTCCAGCCAAACTCCACGCAGTCCGCCGTATTCCCGAACAAGTGACCTTGAGAGCCAGTTTGATGGCTTTAATATAAATACTATCGAACGCTATTTTCCAGGCTTTAAAAATCTTTGGGAGCAGCTTGATGCATCATTAAGGGCGGTCGTAGACGTCGATTCTGACACATTTAATGAAATATTTGAAATGCAGACAGAACTTTTTGACCAGTTGGTCCTTCTTAGAAACGGCATTGATGCAGCGAATAGTGCATCCGACACGTTGAGAAGAATGCTGGGCGACATGTTTGATGCTGTCTCATTTACTGACGGGACTGCTAGTGAAGTACTTGCCCGGGCAGATGCAGAACGGTTACTTGACCAATACAGAACATTGAAGTTGAATGAAATGCTAGGAAAGTTGCTTGATACTGCTGATGCTTCTGTACGGCGTCAAATAGCTCAGTGGGGTGAAACGTTACCTAAAGTGATGGACGCGTTGAGAAAATTAGATTTTGAGGCGGTTGATTTTTTTGCATTATTTGAGGGAGGCGATTTTGGGGATGCCGGCCGTTTTGTCCAGTTACAGGAACAGTTTAACGAAGTTTTTGACCTTTTGCCGGCGGACTTAATCGAATCCTTTAGAAGCAACCCCACCGCCGCTATTGATATGCTTATAGACATGCGCGCAATTGCTGATATGACATTGGACAGCTGGAGCCTGGGGAATCTGGCAGCATACAGAGACTACGTAAGAAATGTCGCAAACGATGCCGCCAACCTATTCAGTATTGATCCCGATGAACTTATTCAAAGCCTTGGTTTAGACGAATATCAAGCGGCTATTTACAATAGTAGGTTCGACAGAATTTTTTTAAGTGGGGGCGTGGCTGCCTTAGTTTACGTACTAATGTTACCATTTGTAGCGCTTGAAGATTCATAGAAGTTTTTGAAAGTAATATATGTTAACAAATGATACCGTAGTTTGCTTTACAAATAATGCGCATATTTAAGGCACCCCGTTTATCGATATTGCAAAAACCATTTGTTCAAGGACACGATGTTTTCTGCGTTATATCGCTATTTTCCTTCCTTCCGTTTTCTAATCCGAGAGAGCCTATGCTGGAGGGGGACGCATGGCCGCTCGTCCAAGAGATATTAAACGATAGACCGTTAGATATGGGCGAGCCAAAAATTAGGGGAGAATGGTTGGCGAATGGCTTTGCTTGCGCAATTCAAAATGAACCCAGCGTCAGTGTTGAAACTGCGATTACAGTGAACAATAAAATAAAAAAATTGAGGGTTACGGGCGAGCGAGAATGGTTGGCCCCCAAAAAAGGACCAATAAGAGCGAGTGAAGCAAAACCATTCCAAGCCATAGAAATGCTTCCAACGAGGACATTTGGCGGTTCAGGATTTCAGGATAACCCTGCAGGAAAAGGGTTTTGGCCAGATAATATCGAACAGAACTACTATCCGCTTCCTGAGATAACGTACCTGGATGAAGCAATGCAGGAACCAAAGGACATATTAACACCGGCTTACTACTGCGCAAGGAATGAAATGCTTCCCGAGCGGCAAAGATTTGTGGGAACTTATGACGAAGCATGGGCCGAAACTTATTTCCCCGGTCTGCCGCTGGACTTTGATAGGCGTTTTTACCAAGTGGCGCAAACTGACCAACAAATTGACGGTTTTTTTAAGGGAACAGAAACGTTTCTGATAGAAAATATGCATCCCGCACACCGAAAACAGAGTATTACATTGCCGGGGATAAACGCACGCGCCTTTGTGACTATAAACAGAACTGGTAAAGAGCAGACGTTTGAAGAGGTTAGGTTTAATACAGATACTGTAGTGCTTTTTCCATCTCTGGAAATCGCAGCAATAATAAATCGGGGCATGCTTAAAGTAGAAAGTATAGATTTCCACGAAATTGATTCAATCATCTCTGCCTTCGAATGGATAGAGGACACGCAAAGAGCAGCGGAATATTACAAATCACGACGTGATGAAAGACTGGATAGAGAAAAAGGAGCAGAGGCATTTTTGAGATTCAGTGAATTATATCCAATTGCCTGGGAGGAACCACCTGATCCTATATCCGAGGTCATAAAACCAAGGGATCCTACCGTTACGATGGACGGAACGGAGCAAATTGATGCCATGTGGGCCAAATGGAAACCAATACTTGACAAAGGACTTGAAGATATTGGTGCTGGAAACTTTGATGAATTTAAGAAGATGGTGGCACAACAACCGGAAGATCCAGCACTCACGGAGATAAGAGGTGGTATCGAAGGACTGCAAAGGTTTCAAGGAAAAAGTACAGCAGAAATACCGCAATTTAAGGCAGAAGCGGATAAAGTAAGCGCAAAAATAGAAGATTATATAAAGTATCAGGTAGACGCCGCCGAACTGCAAGCTAGAAAAAATTGCGCAATTTTTGGTCACAGTTACGATGAGATAAAAGCCATGGCGGCAAATGCTGTCCCGTCGAACATGGGTGAAATGAAGGGATTAATTAACGCCGAATTACAGCGCATTGCCACCGACTCTCGGCTGCCCAAAGAAGTCTCCGAGGCGGCGTTGAAGGCTATCCCAATGCTCGACGAGGCCTCCTTTGACGAGTCTAGCAAGGAAATGGAAAAAATGGAGATTAAAGCGCGGGCAGCTTTTGGAGACGCATATCCAGAAGTATCGCCCTTATCCCCAGCAGAAAATTCAGACCTCAGGGAAGAAGTGAGTAATAAAGTATCCAATAATATATCTATGGAAGGCCACTCGTTTGCGGGCGCAGATCTCTCAGGACTCAATCTGCGCGGATCAAATCTCGCAGGTGTCGACTTTACGTCTGCTGATTTATCGGGTGCTGATTTGACGGGCGCAATCGCAACCCAGGCGTGCTTCGCACATACTACGCTTAAAAGTACGGACTTTTCGAGTTGTGATCTCAGTGAGGCAAATTTTGGTAGCTCCAAGATCGAAAATGCGAAGTTTCTATTCGCAACACTGGATGAAGCTGTTTTTAAAAATACTGTGGTCGCGAATTCCATTTTTCTAAATGCTTTTTTTGAAAAAACGGTCTTTGATGGTGCAACATTTATAAAGCCAAAATTTCTGCTTGGAGACTTTACTGAAGCGATTTTTAAGGAATGCTCGATAGTCGAGGGTGATTTCTCAAATTGTAAACTCGAGAAAACAACATTTTTGGTTTCAGAAATTGTCGCGGCTTCGTTTTTAGAAGCCGCTGGCGACCGCCTTTCTTTTATAGACTCCAATATCGAGCGCTCGGACTTTAGGTTGGCGAATTTGAGCAAGGTTTCCACACATGAAAACGTAAAGGCAAATTATACTGATTTCAGACGCGCAAATCTGACAGAATCTAATCTAAGAGGCTCATCGATGAAGTATGCAGACTTTTCGGATGCTAAAATAGATAAGTGTGATTTCAGTGAGACCGATTTATATGGTGCAAAGTTCGCTCGTGTTCTCGGTCCCAGCAGTAGATTTCAAAGAGCCAACCTTGATCATGTCGATTTTACGGGAGCGGATCTCTCGGAAGCGAACTTTCAATACGCGCATTTTGTAAATAGTGACGCAAAGGGCACAAACTTTTTTATGGTCGATTTCACGTATTCACATATAAAAGATGTTGTTTTCGAGCAGGCAAATATATCAAGAACAATTCTCGATGGATTCAGCTTCCCATGAAAAAAGTAGATGAAATCCTTGCTGAACTTAAAATGACAAAAGCGATAATGAATGAGGATTTATCCGGCCACGACTTTACAGGTGCAGATTTCTCAGGCTGTGCATTTGCTAGCATTGACTTTTCTGAATGTAATTTAGCTGGCGCGACTTTCGAATCATCACAACTTATGAACTGTAATTTTAAAAATGCTAATTTGACTGGAGTTTCTTTTGTCTCGAGCCAATGGTTTGAGCCAGACTTTGAGAACTGTATTCTTGATAATTTAGATCTTCGCGGCGCAACCATTATGAAGGCGAAAGTTTTTGGCGCGAGTCTATACGGCGAGCGTCTTTCAACTTGTTTATTTTCAGAAGTGGTCTTCAAAGACGTGACCCTTCACGGAAAAATAGAACGTTTAACTGCAAGCTATTGTGACTTTGAAGACATAAACGCTCAGGAAACAGAATTTGAACGTAGCTCATTCGCTAATTGTCTATTTGACGGAGTGGATCTTCGTAATTCTAGGATGAAGGAAGTAGTATTTATTGAAACACAACTTGAACGCGTTCAGTTAAACGATAGTAGGTTTGAGAAATGTATGATGCAGAAAATGACGTTTCTCCGTTGGCAATTTAAGGACTTTGAAGTGTTTGGGACACAGTTTATCGAATGCGATTTGCGTGGTGCTGACTTCTCTAATGGTAAAGCGGAAAAATGTGGTTTTATTAAGTCGAAGTTACAGGGCGTCGACTTTAGAGCTGCAAGTTTAGAAAATTCGAATTTTTTTGAAGCCGACGCCCGAGGAGCCAAATTTGAGCAAGCCAACCTTAAGTATTCCATTTGGAACGAAGCTAAATTAAATTTTGCGGTTTTTGACAGGTCGGATCTAGAGGGAAGTTCGTTTGAAAATGCGGGGATGAAGTCTGTGTCGCTAGATAATGCTAATTTGCATTATGTAGTTTTTACCGGTGCAAACCTTGATAAGGCAAAGGTTACAAACACAAATTTGGAAATGGCAAAATTAGACGAAATTTCTGAAAACGATACTGATTGGTCGGGGTCCGATAAAGAAGCTGCTCAATCAGAAGACGACAAAAAAATTGAAGCGAAGAAACATAATACAGCATTATCAGGACCCGAAATAGAGGTGGACGATGTGTTTAAAAGAATAGCCTTCAGTGTAGGAGTCAAATCTATCTAAGGAGAAATAGCGTGGTAGTAAAAAGAAAAATAAATGTTTTAACCGATAATAGTATTGACCATTCCTTTCCAGATAGTAATTCGGGCATGGTTTTTGGTTATGTACTCTCTGCAGAACCTGACGTCTTCATCATTCAGTTGAAAAGTAAAAGCTACTCTGCGAAAAGAGCCGTAAGTTGTCTCGTGCGGCCGCAAAAAGGAGATTATGTCGGATGCTTGGATGACGGAAGCAACATATTTATCATTTCGGTTTTGAAGGCGAGTTGTGATGATGCCCCGGTTGCGCTTGAGTCAAAAAATCCCATTAGTATTGACGCCCCGGCACTAATGTTATTGGGGAGAAAGACTCTAAAACTATTTGGTCAGAGCGGGTTCTTAAACTTTAATAGCTTAGATTTCGTGTCTGGTATGCTTTCGTTGACAGCTGAGAAGGCAGAGACGAGAGTGGAAACTTTTAGTCACTTCGGAAAGTCCGTTAAAACGCTTATTGGCAGTTTACTATCAAAAGCAGGCAACTCGCTACGTGTAATAGATGGTCCTGATGTCCATAAAGCAAAGGAGACTGAGTTGTCCTCGGAAAAAATGATGTCTCTAAAGGGAGAAGTGACTAGTATTTCAGCTAGAAAGGATATACGGATAGACGGAGAGAGAGTTCATTTAGGTTAATAATCATGGTTTTTGGTTTAACAAACGGTCCGATGGGAAAAAGTTACGCCTTCACTAACGTAATGAAGTTGTCGCCAACAGGGCCCGTAGCGCCTATTCCAAACGAAGGTGTGTCGGCCTTCGTCATCCCAACCCAGTTCCATGTTATTTCTGGTGGGGCGCTTGTATTAAATATGGCGAGCTCGGCCCCCGTCTCAATGGGCGATGTTTCGGGTATTGGTATGGGAGTAGTGTCAAACACAGTTGCAAGCATGCAAAGGCATACTACGGGTAACTTTACAGTTCTTGCGGGAGGGTCACCGATGGTTAGTACGGGTAAACTCACACAACAAAATATGATAAACTCCATCGGTACAGCCGGTCTCATACCTTCTCAGGTAAGACATCTTGTTCTGGCACTTTAGAACGGGCTAGCCCACGACATAAAATACGATAAACGTGGCCGGTACAGCCGGCCTCATAAACAGGTAACCTGACAACATCATTCTGCAAAAACTTTTCTTTTTAATGGACTGATAGCTGGAATTCTAATCAACACGTAAATCGTATTGCTCGACTAACCGGGTGAGGGTTTTTTGCACGGGTCTATCCCAATTATTAGCGGCAGACTGCCGCATTATCACGATTGTTTTATAATGACTGCTGATTGTTTCTTTGTACCCCCAATACCAGTTAGGTAATAGTGGCAGTAATAAGATGGTTGGTTTTGCGAGGGCGCCTGAGATATGGGCTGCGAGACTATCGCTCGTTATTAACAAATCGACGCCATCTATGGCGGCGGCTAAATCTTCAGTGTCGCGAATAACCGAGCCTATGTCGCCGACGTCTAAATCTCGTAGATGGTCCTTTTGCAGTTTATCGACGGGCTTCGCAAGTCCAATAAAATTAGCGCCTTCTGCCTGTACTATTGGCTCGTATTCTTCAAACCGAAATTCTTGAAGTGGCCCAGTCGGGATATTTGTATTAGTCCAAAACAAGCCAATATTTAAACGATTATTCGAGTGCTGGTTAATATCCCAAGGGCGTTCGCGTGCTGTATCAGGATAAAGATATCGGTCTGTGTCTGGCAAGAACCTATCTTCAATTCCAAGCAATTGCGGAAGTGAGTGAATATGAGTGATTTTTACATCACTGTTCAGCTGTTTTTCGTCAAAATTTTCTTCTTCTAAAACTTGATCCACGCCAATTACTCTAGAAATCAACAGCATCATGGAGGCACGGACTACCAAGGCTATGTCTTGACATTTGGTCTGTAAAGCAGGAAGTAACCGAATAAATAGTAGTATCTCGTCTTCTCTTATTCCAGCAGTATGCACAACGAGTTTGCTTTTTAATGTTTCGCCCTGCCAGAGACGATTGGATGGGGAACCTGTATTTTTAAAGATTTCGTCAAAACTGATTTTGAGATGTTTCCAGGGAATCTCGTCGCCCGTCACTAAGTCGAGATGATGTAGCCTCTGCTTAGCTTCAGTAACATTTCCAGCTTGTCGAAAGGCCTCTTTTGCTTTTGCAACCTGACCCATTTCTGCAAAAGTCTTTCCAAGCGACAAGAAACCCTTTGAAAATGATAATCTTTCTGAAACTGATAGAAGGAAAAAAGCTGAAGCAGATTTTAAATCTCCAGACTCATAATGTGTTTGGCCCATTTCATGGTCTACTATATGAGGTTCGGGAAACAGTTGACGTGCAGTTTTAAAGCAGGCAATTGCATTCGAGAAGTCACGTCTTTTCCGCAAAATTAGGCCCTTGTTAAATAAATTTATTGCATCATTGGGTCTGACCAACAACACACGATCTATATGCATAAGAGCGCGGTCATTTTCTTCCAACGACGAGTAAATTGATGCCAAATTACTATGAGCGTCTGCGTAGTCAGGGTCTATTTCTATTGCCTTCAGAAAATACTCCATTTGCTGTTTTTTGTTACCTGGCTCGGACTGCATCTTTAATACGCCAAGATTATAAAATGCCTTTGGTTGTTGTGGATCAATTCTGACTGCACGTTCAAGTTCAATTTTTGCTTCATCGTAGCGCCTTTGTGCAATTAGATTAGTTCCCAGATTATTTAATCCATCAATGTCCTCCGGATAAAACTTCAGTAGTTTTCGAAAGGAGAATTCTGAAGCTTCCGCATCACCAATATTCATGAGTATGACACCGCGGTTGTTAAGAGCATCTTTGTTGTCAGGTTCGAAATGTAAAATTTTAGCATAAAATGGTAATGACGCGGTAGGCTGGTCGGAAATGCTTGCAATTTCGGCCATACCTGTCAGAGCTTCAACATTATTTGGGTCAACGCGTAAGACTTTGCTCAAAACGGCGGCTGTTTCTTTCGCCCTTCCCGCTCTTTGATGAACGCGGGCAGCCCGCAAGGCCTCCTCAATAGGATCCTCGTCCGCAGGAAATTGCCCTTTTTTATCTAATTCTTCAGTCATTTATTAACAGCATCTTGAAATTTTACCGCCGCCGACCGAAAGATATATGCCGTCTAATAAAAAAGCTAATAAATACGACGTTTTAGACGATGTGGTTAAGGCGTCTTGTCCTGTTTCCATCGGCCTTAGCTAAAACACAGAATAGCAAGCAAGGGCTATCGACATAATTACTAAGATAGGGCACAGCCAGTCAAAGACTTTCTCTACACGCGCCGCGGT
>MDTA01034531.1_pt1 | contig 11140 bp, 9 predicted proteins | sample 811151 | NCBI WGS metagenome assembly MDTA01 (sample SAMN05326648, study PRJNA326480) | marine metagenome | isolation source: seawater | place: Indian Ocean: South | collected 2010 | reverse complement strand
TATTCGTTAAAATTTTTATAGTTAAAAAAAATTATAAATTCATACTTAGACCATCTCAAATCACCCTCCTTTATCGATTACAAGAAATTAACTCTTTTAGCTTAAATGAATTTTATTAATTAGTTAAATTTAAATAATTAAATTTGTTAAGGTAACTTGGTTAATTTATATAGATTTTTATATGAATATTATTTTCTTTTTTATTAGAATAAGACTCTTTGAATTGCTTACTTTTTTAAATAATTTTTTAATTGTAATTAGACTAATATTTAGAAAAAAAACTTTTCACAAATAAAACAATTAGTTTGATAATTTTCATATCAAATAGAAATATGTGATATGTTTATAGTTATTTGAAAATCTTTACTATTTTGAAAAGGCTGAAGTCAAAGATAATTTCCCTAATATTAAGATATTGGATATTCTCAAATCACTACAATAGAGATCAATTTATTATTAATTGGCTTAAAAAAATTGATTCAAATAAATCTATATTAGATGCAGGGGCTGGAACACAGAGATATAAACAATATTGCAATCATTTAGATTATATTTCTCAAGATTTTGGCAAATATGAAGGACAGGAAACTTATTTTGGTGGAATTACAGATAAATGGGATTCAAAAAGTTGTGATTTAATTTGTGACATCACTAAAATTCCTTTGGAGGATCAAAGTGTAGATGCAATAATGTGCACAGAAGTATTTGAGCATCTTCCTAATCCTGCAATTGCTCTTAAAGAACTTTCAAGGATTTTGAAAGTAAATGGAGAAATTTTAGTTACATCTCCTTTCAGATCTTATTACCACCAAGAGCCATATTTTTATTACTCAGGTTTTAGTAAATATTGGTACGAATATTTTGCAAACGATAATAATCTTGAAATAGTTTTAATTGAAACTAGTGGAAATTTTCTTAAAGAAGTTGGTTTAGATTTAGTTACTATTTTAAAACTTGGTGGGAAATTACAAACCTTTATAAGCTTAATATTTACGATCCCATATTTAATATATTTATTAATTATCGAAAAAATATTCAAATTAAAAGGCCCAAAAAGTTGTTGGAATTATCACGTAATTATGAAAAAAATTCAATAAAAGTAGTCGAGTCTTCCAAATAAGAAGAAATTTATTATTTAAGCCATTTTCTTTGTAGCAGAAGTGGTCTCAGAGGGGTCAAATTTTGCCATATTTCACATTATCAAAACGTATCGTTTTATTATGATAGATTAGTCAAGCTAAGTAATATACAAAAGAAAATCCTGATGGAGCCAAGCGGACTCGAACCGCTGACCCCCTGCATGCCATGCAGGTGCTCTACCAGCTGAGCTATGGCCCCTTATTAAACAGTCAAATTGACAAGTCTATAAATCTTTTGACTGAGATAACATATACAATACTTCATATAAATTTATTAATCAATTAACGAACTTAATTTTCAATAAATATTTGATAATTTATAAAAAATTTAAATTAATTTCTGTAATAGACTCAGGAAACATTTTTTATTAAAATTTGAAATAATTTAATCCATTAAAAAAAAATTAAATTTAAGATCTTAAAGTAAAAACTCAAATAAATAATAATATTTTCATTATTAATTAAATTTATTTATAGAAATACTTAAAACATTCCTTAATATTTATTTAGAAACTTGGACTATAGTCCCTATAGCCAAAATTAAATATATTGAAATTAAATAAAACATACTTTTCGTCTTGGTTATAGGTTAAATCAATTGCATATGCTCTCCTACTAATAAATAGTGAAAATTTTCTATCCGAAAATTCTCCATATTCTGGGTGATCATTTTGAAGATTTAAACTAGCATTAAATCCTAATAAAATTGGTCCATATATTTGTTGCTTAAGATCAAAAATAAGCCTAGAGTGATCATTGAAATTATCAAATTTTAATGGGCTAATTCCTTTTTTATAATTAAATTCCGGTGTAAATGTAAAAGAAGTATAATCAAAAACTTTATTTTTTAAGTTCCCGAATACTAATTCAGGACCTACACCTGCTTGTATTACACTTTGGCTTAAGCCATTACTATATTGATAAGAACCAGTTGAAATCTTTCCATTAATCCATATCCCTTTAGTATTTACATTTGGGGAATATCTAAAACTGTTATCATAATTTTTTTTATCTTTGTCAAAATCAATTAATTTAAAGTTATTTCTCAATACTGAGGTAAATCCATATCTAGTTTGTGACAATAATTGCGAATTATCTAATTCAGCTTTACCTTTATGATGTCCATAATCAAGAATTAAATCATAGTTTTTTGTAAAATCTCTTTTTGCAAAACTATATCCGCTAATAAGTTTTAGCCCTTTTGACAAATAAATATCTCCTCTATTAAAAGATCCATAGCCACCAATATCAACCCAGTAATTCTCTGAGATTGAATCATCTGTGTCTTTATCGCAAATTTCTTTAACTTCTTTTTTATTAATAATAGTTCTACGATATAAATTTTTTATTAAATTAAAATCTGCTGATATTGAATCATATAATTTATCTGGATTTATAGACTTGAAATCAGCATTAATATTAAAATCTTCTCCAAATATTTTTCCTTCAATAATTGTACTAATAGCTAAGTAGTCTAAAAAATCAATTTGAGTTTTTTTATTATCACTTGTAATTGATGAATTTTTAGCTCTAAAAGCATTAGATTCTCCTTGAATTGCTCTTTGGATTAAAAAATAAGGTTTTAAATTAATAGAAAGTTGTTCATTAAATAAAATGGGATTAACTCCTCTTTGAAAAAATAATCCATCTTTATTTTCCTCTTCGTAACCAATACTCCATCCAGGTTCTGCATCTTTATCTTGAATTGTTTTACTACCTATCGGAATCGAAATTTTATCTTCAAAGTTGATATAAGTTGACTTGCTATAAAATTTCATTCCTTCATCTATGACTTCAGCAGAAAAGTTTTTACTTTTAATAAATAGTTGTGGATCATTATATGGATCATTAGTAAAAAAAACCAAGTCAGAATTCCATTTTTTTGATGATAAATTTATCTTCTTTGATTTAAATCTCCAAGTTTTTATATCTGAAAAATCAATTTTAAAAGAATCTAAAGCTAATTTATTTTTGAACCTTATGTTACTAGTTTTGAGGACATCAACTTCACTTGGTAAATTATTTAGGTCAATATTTTTATAATTACATATATCTAAACTTTCATTTACATTATTGAGATTTAAATCCTGACTAAGATAATTAAAATCAATAACACCATAAATATCATTTATATAGCCTTTTTCCTCAATAAAATTGAACTCTAAATATGAAGCCTCAAAGAATTGTTTGCCCTTAACAAAAACAATATTTCCAATAGCAATCAATTTTTTATTTTGCCTATCATATATTAATTTATCAGTATTAATTACTCCCCTTTTTGTCTTGACTATTACATTTCCTTCTGCAATGAAAATATTATTCTCTACATAATTAGAATCGGATTCTATATCTACTTCAAAATCATCTACATTATCTTTTACTTTTTCTTCAGGAATAATAGTTGTCAATAATCTTTCAATATTTATATCATCATCAATTAGTATATTTTTAAATTCATCTCTTTTTAGAGCATATTTATAAATAAAAATTGATTCTTTTTTGAAATTTTTAAGATTTGCAATTAAATTTTTTCTATCCCAATTTTCAGATTTATCTTTCGAATAAATAAATAAAGGAAACAATTCAAAGAAAAATAAAATAAAAATTATATATTTAATGTTTTTCAAAAATTCTAAAGAAATTCAAAACTTTCAACATAATAATTGAATTAGAAGAAAGTTAATCATTTCTTGATGAAAATTATATTTTTCTCCATACTGCAAGCAACTTGCCTTGAATTACAACATCATTAATATCCAATTTGATGACATCATAATTTGGATTTGCTGGCTGCAATGAAATAGTATTTCCTTTTCGAAAATAATATTTCAAGGTTGTGCCTGAACCAGGTACCATTGCACTTACAATATCTCCATTTCTTAATATATTAAAATCTTTTATTGGTTCCATTAAGACCATATCTCCATCAGCTATGCAGGCTTCGATCATTGAATCTCCATTCACAGTTAAAGCAAAAATATCTTTTTTATTGAAAACATCATTAACATCGAAAGTTTCGCTTATGTCAGAAAAAGTTTCGATTAAACCCCCTGCAGCTATAGAACCCATGATGGGTACCCCGGCCATAATCTCATCAACTACTTTAAGAGTTCTTGCCTTTCCCTCCTGCCATGAAATATAACCTTTGTCTTGTAAATGCTTAAGACGACTTTGTATTGGAGCTGGAGACTTTAAACCCATTGCCTCCATCATTTGCCTTATTGATGGACTATGCTGAAAATCTCTTAAATAATTTTTTATCCACTCATAGAGCTCATTTTGAGCATCTGTTAGATTACTCTCAGAAGAATTAATCACAAAAGCATTCATTTACTAATACATTTGTACCCTCAATTTGAATCAATTGCAAGTTTTAAGAAAGTAAACAAGCTAACAAAGCTTGTTGGGTATGCAATCTGTTTTCAGCTTGATTAAAAATTCTACTATTTTTTCCTTCAATTACTTGATCCGTAATTTCTTTTCCTCTATAAGCTGGAAGGCAATGAAGAACTATTGGATCATTATTAGCGCGATTAATCAAATCTTGATTAACAGTAAATCCCTCAAAATTTTTATCTTTTATACTACTCTCACTTTCCTCCCCCATAGATGACCATACATCGGTATACAATACATTGGCGCCTTTAACAGCAATGCTTGGATCATGAAATATCTTTAAAGAGTTATTTGGATTAATTTCATTAGCTCTTTTAATAATTGATGTTTTTGGTTCAAATCCTTTTGGACAAGCTATTCTAACTTCAACTCCTAATAATGCCCCTGTGAAGATAAGCGAATTAGCAACATTGTTTCCATCACCGATAAACGTTAATATTATATTTTTAAAACCTCCAAATTCTTCTTTAATTGTGAGGAAATCTGCTAAAGCCTGACATGGATGCTCAAGATCTGTGAGAGCATTGATAACAGGTTTTTTAAACCATTTAGCATATTCCACTAAATCAACTTGTTTAAAAGTTCTTATCGCTAAAGCGTCACAATATCTACTCAGTACTCTTGCCGTATCCTTAATAGGCTCCCCACGACCAATCTGAGATGTATTTCTATTTATTTCAATAACATTACTTCCTAATCTAGACATTGCCACTTGAAAGCTAACTCGAGTACGAGTAGAGGCTTTATCAAAAATCAATCCTAAGACTTTATCTTTAACTTTAAAACTAGACTGTTTATCCTTAAAATTTTTTGCAAGCTCTAAAAGATATAAAATTTCTTCCTTTTTTAGATCTAAACTTGATAAGAAATTATCTGTATCAAATTTTTTAGGTTTATACATAAAAAACTAAACTAAGGCTATCTTAAACAGGCATTTTGGATTCAGACAATAAAGATTTAAGATCTTCCCCTTCAATGACTTCCTCTTCAAGTATTTTTTGAGATATTGATTCAAGTAGAGGTAAATTATTCCTAAGTATATTTAAAGCCTGTTCATGGGCAGTATCTACTAAATCTCTAACTTCTTTATCGATCGCTTGCGCAGTAGCATCACTAACAGCTCTCCTAGGGTTATTACCGTTACCTAAAAATTGGCCTCCACCTTGTTTATCGTAAGCAAGAGGACCAAGAATATCACTCATACCAAAAGTACCCACCATTTGCTCAGCAATATCGGTTGCTCTTTGGAGATCATTTGAGGCTCCAGTTGTAATTTTTCCGAAGACAATTTCTTCGGCTGATCTACCACCCAAAAGTGTAGCTATTTGACCTTGAAGTTCTTCTTTGGAGTTTAAGAATCTTTCCTCTGTTGGTAATTGTAAAGTATAACCTAGAGCACTCATGCCTCTTGGGACAATGGATATTTTTGCTACCTTGGATCCTCCTGGCATCAGATGACCAACTATTGCATGACCTACTTCGTGATAAGCAACAACTTTTTTTTCATCATCTTGGAGGACTCTGCTTTTTTTCTCTAAACCAGCAACAACTCTTTCTATAGCTTCACTTAAATCTTTTTGTTCAACTTTTTTTCTTTTTCCTCTTGCTGCAAGTAATGCTGCTTCATTCACCATATTGGCAAGGTCTGCACCGGCGAAACCACTCGTAGCTTGAGCTATTGAATCCAAATCAATTTCATCAGCTAATTTAATTTTACGAGTATAAATTTCTAAGATTGTTTTTCTGCCAATCAAATCTGGTCTATCAACTAAAACTTGTCTATCAAATCTTCCAGGTCTTAAGAGAGCAGCATCTAAAACTTCTGGTTGGTTTGTCGCTGCTAGCACTATTACAGGTTTATCGGCCGCCGTGAAACCATCCATCTCAGTAAGTAACTGGTTTAATGTTTGCTCTCTTTCATCATTACCACCAACTACGCCCATAGACCCGGAACGACTTTTACCTATAGCATCTAATTCATCTATAAAAATTATGCATGGAGCTTTTTTCTTTGCTTGTTCAAATAAATCTCTAACTCTTGCAGCCCCTGCTCCAACGAATAATTCAACAAATTCTGATCCTGAAATAATGAAGAATGGTACCTCTGCCTCTCCAGCAACTGCTTTTGAGAGGAGTGTTTTTCCCGTTCCAGGAGGTCCAACTAATAAGACACCCTTTGGAATTCTAGCTCCAATTTCAGAATATCTTTCTGGTTTTTTTAGAAAATCGACAATTTCTGTAAGCTCGTCCTTGGCTTCGTCAACCCCTGCCACATCATCAAAAGTGACTCTTGATTCTTCATCAGGCACATAAACTTTTGCTTTACTCTTTGTAAAACTTAATGCACCTTGAGCTCCTCCACCTCCCATACTTCTCCTAGCGAAAAATTGAAGTACAAGAATAAAAATCAATGGTGGAACTACCCAACTTAAGATTGTTGAAAATATGTTTGGTTTTTTGGGTGGAGCCGCTGCAAATTCAACACCTTTATTTTCCAATCTTTGAGGTAAATCCATATCAAAGATAGGAGTAGTAGCTAAAACAGACGGAGAACCTTCCTCGGCCCCATTTAATTCATATCTTATTTGTTCCTGGGTGATATAAGCTCTTTTTACTTCTCCATCATTAACTTGATCTATAAATAAAGAATAGGGAACCCTTGGAATTTGCATGTTTTGGTTAGGAAACAAGCTACTAAATAAAAGTAATGCTCCAACTCCAATAAGAACAATATTTACAATACCAAATCTTCTATTTGGTTGATTATCATCCTGTCTAATGGGCATTTCTATTCCTAAATTTCTATCATTATAATCTATTTGAATCTTTTACGTATTGTAATTTTATCTTTTAGGTAAAACCGTACGAATAAATATATTTAAATTTATTCATAATCCATTTTTGACAAAGATATCATCATCAAAGAACTTAATTTTGCTTAAATTTAATTTATAAATTTCACTCATATTTTGAAAATTTAAATCCGCAAAAGGAGTCATTGCGTTAATACCTCCTAATATTTTTGGGGACACAAAGGTCATAGTTTCTTGAATGCAACCACTCTTTAATGCAGCCGTAGCGAGATTAGGTCCACACTCCCATAAAATTTTATTTAGACCTCTATCGGCTAACAATTCTAAAAGTAAAATTGGACTATCAGACTTTACCTTTGCTATTTCTACTGAGGGTGGGAACTCCCTTAATTTATGCTCATCTGCCGAAGAGGAATCATAAACGATTAAAGTTTTTGCATCATCGCAATTCCATAGATTTCTTTTAGATGGAAGATTTAAAGATTTTGTAAAAACAACTCTCAAAGGCTCTGGATTCTTTCTAGAACGTGTTGTTAAAAGTGGATCATCATTTCTTACTGTATTTCCTCCTATAACTATCGCATCAAAATCAGCTCTTAAATCATGAACATATGATCTTGAGTATTCATTAGATATCCACTTACTTTTTCCGCTTTTTAGAGCCGTTCTACCATCTAAACTCATTGCCCATTTTAATACCCCATAAGAGCGGCCAGTTAAATTTCTATGAATAAAAGCTCTATTAATGTCAAGAGCTTTTTTCTCACATAAACCCAAATTAATTTCTATTCCAGCCTCTTTAAGCATTTTTATACCTTTACCAGAAACTCTTTGATCAGGATCTTTCATTGAAACAAAGACTTTTTTTATACCTGATGAAATTATTCTCTTTACACAGGGAGGAGTTTTTCCCTGATGGCAACATGGTTCTAGATTCACATAAAGTGTTCCTCCCTTTGGATTTTTTTTTAAATTATTAAAAGCCATTGCCTCAGCATGAGGGAAGCCAGATCTTAAGTGAAAACCCTCTGATATTAATTCTCCATATTTATCTATTATTACCGCTCCTACCAACGGGTTCGGACTTGTTAGACCTTTACCTAAAAGTGCTAGATCAATAGCACGTCTCATCCATTTCAAATGGACTTCATTATCAGAATTCATGACTTAATTTATTTTAATTTAGTGTCCTCCATTCTTTAACTAAAAAAGGAGGTACTGGTAATTCTGAAAAAACGCCTTCGAGCGATAATCTCAGTGGCCTATTTTGGGAAATATCTTGTATGAGAGGTTCTAAATCAAATTCCGCAGCTGCTTGTCTCCTATCTTTAGATAATTCAGAATTTAATAACGTTTTATCAGATAACAGCCAATCCTTTCTCCCAGACTCAACTTTCAAATCTAATGGATGGTCGATTCTAAGGCTACCAGGATATCCAATTACCCTTAAAATTAATTTTCCTTCATTTATGGGCGATTTATATACTACCAATTGCCATGTTTCATAATCTAAATCTCTTAGAAATTCGCTGCTAGCATTAATCATTTCACTATTTATTTCAGTTTCAGCTACTTCAGCAAAAACTTTTGTTGGCGACAAACTTAATAGAGTCACTATTAGAGTTAAAAATAATCCTTTTAAGAAAAAATTATTTGATTTTGAAATTTTCTTCATTTTCAGAGTCCATAAGAGCATCAAGCGTTACAGCTGATCTAACAAGAGACTGATATTTCTTGAGAATTTTACGATTTCTTTCAATAACATCTGAAAAATTGATATTTTCTTTTCCAGAAAAATTTGAAGTAAGCTCATCAGAATTTGCCTCTATCAACTCAAAATCAGCTTCTTTATTTATCAAAGCTAATAAGAGTTCATGTAATCGTTTTCTTCTATCAGACAAGAAGTCCCTTTATAAATCACTCGCTTAATAATAGGATAATTTAAACACTCATACAAATGTGAGAAAACTTCTTCGCTAAAAGTATATTTATGAAAGTTAAAAATAGAAAAATCCACGTAGTTGGTATAAATTCTTTTGAATTTGAAGAATTATCATCAAACATCAAAGTATTAATACAAAATATTAATGACATAGCAATTCACGAGTCATATTTCAACCAAATTAATATATGGTTTAAAAATTCAGAGAAAGATTCCAAAAATCTATACTCATGCAAAAGTAATATAGATTTAATTAAATGGTTAGAAAAAAATTTAGGGGATGTACTTTTATTATCCAGAGGAGATCCTTTATGGTTTGGCATTGGAAGAATACTGCTGGATCATTTTCCCAAAGAAGAATTACATTTTTATCCATCACTTACTTGTGTTCAGCTTGCATTCAATAAATTAAAAAAGCCTTGGAATGATATTAAGTGCATAAGCATTCATGGAAGAGAATCAGACCTATGCATTAAAGCCTTAAAATCACGAACTGCTAATATAGCAATAATTCCAGACCCAAATTGTAAAAGTATTGAACTGATTAGAAAAAATCTCTTAGAACTTCAACTTGAGGATTATTATGATTTTTGGATTTGTGAATACCTTGGATATAAAAATGAAAAAATAAGAGAATTGAAGACAGAGGAGGCTATTCCAAAAGATATTGGCAATTTATACATAATTATTTTATCAAAAAAAGAATCAATCAAATACAAGAAAGATTACCCATTGTTTGGAATAAATGATTCTGTTTATAAAACATTCAAAGATAGGCCAAATTTATTAACTAAGAAAGAAATTAGAGTTCAAATCCTTTCGGATTTAGAACTTCCTGAAAAAGGAATAATATGGGATATTGGATCAGGGAGTGGGTCAATTGGTTTGGAAGCTATAAGGCTAAGACCTAAATTAAAACTTTTTTCGATAGATAAAAGATTTGGAACCAAAAAATTAATACTAGAGAATTCAAAAAGACTGAATGTTTCTCCTTTTAAAATTTATGAAAGTGATATACACGAATTAATTAAAGCCGAATTAAATAAATCACTTAAACCACCTAATAGAGTGATAATTGGTGGTTGCAAAGAAGAGACAAAAATCTTTATCATAAAAAATGTCTCTCAATTTATGAAAGTTGGAGATATTTTTGTTTTGCCAATAGTGACTTTAGAAGTTTTAAAGGAGATTAAATCGATATTCGAGGAATTAAAATTCCAGATTAATATAAATTTAATTCATATTCAAAAAGGTGTTTCTATTTCAGAAGGTACAAGGTTTGAACCAAGCAATCCAATATTTTTAATAAAGGGAAAAAAGTAGTGGCATATCTTACTTGTCTGGCTTTGCTACATGTGGTAAACCCCAACCTAATTTATTTCTAAGAACCTGAAAAAATTCATGTTCTTCAAGTCGTATAAACTTTACAGGGTGATTACTTTTTCTTATTAAAACTCTATCTTCAGGCCAAACATAACATCCTGCATTACCATCAACCACCATTATTAATCTTTCAGGTGTTGCGGGGAAGACAGTTACAGGTTCAGAATCATTAAATACTAAAGCTCTTGAAGCTAATGAATGTGGCGCGATTGGTGTTAGTTGAACAACTGGACAATCTGGAGTTATTACGGGTCCTCCAGCACTCAGAGAATAAGCAGTTGAACCTGTTGGAGTAGATAATATTACTCCATCAGCTGATATATCCACAGGTGCATGCCTTCCAATTGAAATTTCAAAGTGACACATACTCGTTAAAGGTTCTCTATGCAGAGCCATCTCATTAAGGCAAAGAGACTCCCATCTCCTCTGGTCATTCCTCATTACACTAATGATAAAACAAGTTCTTT
>MDTA01031610.1_pt1 | contig 11140 bp, 11 predicted proteins | sample 811151 | NCBI WGS metagenome assembly MDTA01 (sample SAMN05326648, study PRJNA326480) | marine metagenome | isolation source: seawater | place: Indian Ocean: South | collected 2010 | reverse complement strand
TCTTCATGTTCAGATTGGATGTTAACTTGAGGTGCTTGAATTGGGGGTTGCTGCATGATTAAGGGTTGCACATTTTCATTTTCTTTACTTTTAGTAACTCTTATTTTTTGACCACCCCAAAATGATGAAACCTCTATTTCGTTAATATTAGATTCTTCCACTAATTTAATTAGTTGTTTTATTTTAGATTTCATTAATTAGCCTTTAACACGTTCAATATACTTTTTTTCTCTTGTATCAACTCTAACTGTTTGGCCTTCTTCTATAAAAAGAGGCACTTGAATGATCACACCTGTCTCTAGCGTGACAGGCTTAGTTCCGCCCTGAGCTGTATCACCCTTAAATCCTGGATCAGCTTGGACTACCTTTAAGTTCATATGTAGTGGTATCCTCACTTCGATTGGCTCACTACCATTAAATGCTATTGTTGTTTCAGTATTTTCGATTAAAAAGTCTAAAACATCTTCAACTTGAATTTTAGTTAATTCGATTTGCTCATATGTTTCGTTATCCATAAACGTATAAAAATTATTATCTGAATACAAGAAGTTGTAATTTCTCGCTTCAACTCGAATAATTGATATTTTTTCCCCAGCCCTAAATGTCTCATCAACAACTTGACCAGTCCTTATATTTTTCAATTTAGACCGTACAAATGCTGCACCTTTACCTGGTTTAACATGTTGAAATTCGGTAATCTTCCACAAATTTGATTTATGGTCAATAATTAATCCATTTTTAAAATCTGATGTAGATGCCATATTTTATTTTCCATTAGCTATTATTTATTATAAAAAATTCCCGTAATAATTTACGTGAGCATTAAAAATCAAAACAATAATGGATAAATAATTTTATTAAAAGTATTTATTAAATACTTTATATTTATTTAAATTTAAATAAATATCCTAAGTCTATGTCAATATTTCATAATTTAGCATATGTTTTTTGAATTGCTTTCAATATCAATCATTTTATTTTTACCATATTTATTTCTTTACACTGAAATGCATTATCGTTTTGCCATACCTTTTAGCAGGTATTACAAAGATGAGCCAGAGATTTTATCAGATATACCACACAGAATAAATCCTAATAACTTAGTGCCAGTCATGATTTTGGTTAAAGATGCAGATAAATAACCAATAGATCTGAGAGATATCAATATTGATATATATCAAAATTCACAATTAATAAATTCAAGTGTTTACATAATCAATGAAAAAATAAACTGCTATTGGTGGTATAAAACATTGAAAATCAACACAAAAGATACAATTGGACACACAACCTTTGTAGTAAATATTAAATATAAAGTTTCTGATGAAATAAAAATAATCACAAACCATAACTTGAACACAGTAAAACCAATACCATTTAATGTATACCTTTCAAAATCAGAGTTACCTGGTAGCCAAATTACTCAATATGGTGATATTCATTACCATTCACATCTTACAGACGATATGGTTGAATTTGGTGCCCCACTCAAGCCAACACTTGAAGCTTGTAGCGCACTTGGGCTTGACTTTATTTGTAATACAGACCATTCATATGACTTAGATGATAAATATGGGACATGGTTTGAAAATGATCCAGAATTAAAGAAATGGAATGATTCTAGAAAAGAAATTAAGCATCTTAATGAAAACTTCAGATTCTCTCCTTTTATTATCCCTTCCGAAGAACTTTCAATGCACAATTCAAATGGTGAAAATATACATGCCTTAATCTTAAACAATTCAAAATTTTTGCCAGGACAAGGAGACAGTGCAGAAAAGCCGTTCGACTTTAGTTGTGAATTTAATTCTAGCAACCTATATTCAAATTTAGAGGAGAATTCATTATGCATAGCATCTCATCCCTACTGCAAAGTTTCTTTTTTAGAGAGATTTTTTTTCAAAAGAGGTAATTGGAAAGATTCAGATGTGCTCAAAAATAACATGATAGGATTACAAATATTAAATGGTGAATTTGACTATGGCTTCTATAAAGGTAAAAAAAAGTGGATTTCTTACATTTTAAATGGCAACAAAAAGTTTATATTCGCTGGAAATGATGCTCATGGTAATTTCAATAAATTTAGACAAATAAGTATTCCAATGCTTAAAATAAAAGAATCAAATAATCAGATACTTGGTGTTTGTAAAACAGGTGTTTTTCCAAAAGAAAAAAATAATATAAATTCCACGATAAAAGCAATGAAAACAGGTAATTGTTTCATTACAAACGGACCATTTTTAAATCTTAATTTCATATCTAAAAATAAAACTTACTCACTTGGAGCCTCTGTAGAAAAATCAAAGGGAAAATTAAAAATCACTGCACTCTCTAATGATGAATTTGGTCATATAAATAGAATAAAATTGATTAAAGGTGAGATTGATAAAAAAGAAGAAAAAATTATATACGATGAATTAATAGAAAATGAACAATATGAATTTAATCATTATTATGAAATCAATATCAATACAAATTGTTATTTTAGGGCAGAAACTGAATCAATGAATTATCGTGGAAAGTGTATTGCTATTACAAATCCAATATGGTTTAACCCATAAATTGATTAAATGAAAATAATATTTAAATATTATGTTATTTATAGCATATTATTCAGCCTAATTAATGGCGAAACAAGATATATCGATGAAATTTTTGATGAGGTGACAATAACCGAAAATATAATCTATGGTAACGCACCCGATTTGCCATTTATTTTTTTATTCGAATCAAATACCAGCAATATTGACCTGAAAATGGATATATATGAACCTTCCTCGGATAGTGTATCCAACAGACCAGCTATATTATTTATTCACTCTGGATCATTTTTAACGGGAAATAAAAATTTAGATGATATGGTTAGCCTCGCAACTTCCGCCGCCAAGAGAGGTTATGTGGGAATAACAATAAATTATCGATTAGGAATGAATGTATTAAGTAGTTACAGTGCAGAACGAGCTGTTTATAGAGGAGTTCAAGATTTAAGTGCTGCAATTCGTTATATCAGGCAAAATGATACTCAATTTAGAATAAACTCTAATCAAATTTTCGCATGGGGTAGTAGCGCTGGATCATTCATAGCATTGCATTTATTTTACATGGATGAAAATGAAAGACCAGAATCAACGTTCGGCAGTTTTTTCGATCCAGACTTAGGATGTATAAATTGCCAAGGAAATAATCATATTCAAAATGAAAAACCGAATGCTATTATAAGTTGCTGGGGTGCTATTGGTGATTTAAGTTGGATAGATCAATATGAAAATAATCCAATAATTATGTTTCATGGGACTGATGATTTAATAGTTCCTTATAATCAAGGATATCCTTTTTCAGCATTAATCACATTACCAATTGTATATGGTTCAGCTTCTATATCAAATAAACTTAATGAACTTAATATAAATCATACATATATAATGGAACAAAATCAAGGACATGAATATTATGGCACCATAAGTGGAAATTGGATAAATTCTCCAAATGACTACTTTTATGATATTCAAAATATGGCATATAATTTTTTATATGATGAAATAAACACATATCAAGTAGCTGATATTAATTTTGATGGTTTAATAAATATAAATGACTTACTTGAGATCATAAATATTGTCCTGCTGAATAATTCAAATGATTCTTTAATAGATTTGAATAATGATGGTATATTAAATATATTCGATGTATTGATTATTGTTAATTTGATTTTAGGTAATTAGTTCATATGAACTAATTAATTAAAATAAATTCAATTTAATTCCATCATAAGATGCGTAAAATATTTCATCTGTAGTTTTATCAACAATGATATCACCATCTTTTGATATTGAAATTAATCCAAATTTATAGTTATTTTTTTTGGCATTTTGGATTATTTTTTTGACAGCAGACTTCAAATCCATACCAAGTTCTAAGTATGTGCAAATTTTAACCGCTACACCGGCGTTAATAATGTGTTCTCCTATACCTGTTACTGATACTCCCGCATATTTATTGGCATAATTACCAGCTATTGTAGCTGAATCACTAACTCTACCTGGAAGCTCACCTCCGATTCCACCTGTCGATGTACCTGATGCAAGGTTTTTATATTTATCTAATGCAACTACACCAACTGTACCTTTTTGACCTTTTATATTATTTTGATATTCAGTTATTCTTTTTGTTGTATAAGGATTATGTGATTTAAAACCACTTTTTCTTGCATATTCTGTAGCTAGTCTACCACTTATATTGGTGTATTTATTGTTTTGTAAAGAATATGCTACAAGAATTGGATTTTTAACATTTTGAATATTGATAACACTAGAAAAATTATTTTTCAAACTATCCATAAAACTAGCAGACATTCTAATTTGTCCATCATTTTGTAACTTTGAACCGGTGCCAGCATTAAATAAAGGATTATCTTCTAATGCACAAACACCACTCAACACAGTTTCTATTGAATTCTTCTTTTGCAACTCACCATATAAAGAAAAACATATTTCTTTGAGAGAATTTCTTACATTACTATAATTATATAAATTTCCTTCTAGACTCCCCGCACCACCGTGTATTACTAATTTTGGTTTATTCATCATAATGAATGTTTTATATTTTAAAACTGAAATAATTAATTGAAAAAATCAAGTATATGTCCTGATAATTTAGTTGGAATCTCCATAGGAAATAGGTGGGTATTTTTTGGAAGATAAATAGATTTTAGATTATCACTTTTAGATGTGATATTTTTAATAGTATTCTCATATCTTGGTAGATTTGTTTTACCTGCATAAAAAATCAACGTACTCTTATCAAGATGTTTAAGATTTTTATATATATAGTTATCTGTCGTTGCACCTGTTTGATATATACTCAATTCCCATTCTTTTGGAAATATCAATTCAATTTTACCACTATTATTAGTCTTTGTTAATCCTTCTATAAAATAATTTAAATTCTTGTCTGAAAAATTTTTAAAGATACTTTTTTTCCTGTATTTATTAAATATATCTAAGTGAGTATTATATATCATTTTTTGATTTTTGGATGCCCTAATTAATGGATGAATACTTCTTGCAAAATTTGTAAATTTTATAAGGTTCCAAAAAAGGATAAAATATTTATCAAAAATAACTGGATCTAAAAGTATTGCTTTTTTGATAAACTCTTTATTTTCAAGTACAATCCTAAATGCAATATGAGCACCTAGCGAATGACCAAAAATATGATATTGATCTCCATCTAAATGATTTAAAAAAGCAACTGTGTCTTTTTTAAAAATATCCCAGCTTTTTAATTTATTATTTTTTTCAACCTGCCATAATGGTCGAAAAAACGGACAAATGATATTATATTTTGTGGCAAGCTTTTTCATAAGAGGTAAATAACATCTTGGTGGGAAAGCATTAGCATGTAGAAATATTAGATTTTCTGTCTTATTATTATTAAAAATCTCACATGGAATATTATTTATATGCTTAAGAATTTTATTCATTTATAATTTGTAATAATTTAAAAAAATATTGATATTACAATTATAAGTAAGTTGCAAAAAATTGTTAATTAAAAAAAACAAGTAATATGAATCTAAGTCATTTTTTAAAAAATTATATCAACAAGGGGTGGTTAGTTATTGATATAATATTGATGTATCTTTTCATCCAATATTTTTTCTTTAAAGAGTCTTTTTTTTTGACTATTAAGGTAATCTATGAATATTTTGTTGGAGCGTAGAATACTACTATCTTTTTTTATTGTAATGTTATTTCTTTTATTGATTAATTTTGTTTTCAAGGTGGAAGAACATATTATTGAGAGATTCAGTGATGGAAGTCCAAGACTAATCCATATTAGCAGGATTATTCTGGGGAAACCCTATTTACTAAGAACCATTGAATTTTGGGAAAAAGATAAAATTAGATATGATAAAGAGTTTAAATATGGAAGACCTCATGGAAAACAAATTTTTATATCAAAGACTGGAGAAAAAACAGTTCAATGGATAAAAAAAGGTAAAAGGGATGGAGAATATATGAAATGGGATACTGACGGTAACTTGATATTGAAAGAAATATGGAGTTATGGAAAAAGAAAAAAAATACTTTTAAAATCCAGATAATGTTTGATGTCTTTTTGATAATAAATATATTTATTATTTAAATTATAAACTGTTTTTATCGTTATTAAAATAGAAAATGCTTAATGAATAAAAAAATATCCTATGATAGTTATCTTGCATTGGATAAAATATTGAATGCTCAACACCCAAAATCATCTGAATTAGAAAATGAAATACATGATGAGATGCTATTTATCACAACACATCAAGCATATGAATTATGGTTTAAGCAAATTTTACATGAATTAAATTCAATAATTAAATTATTTTTGGGTGAATATTTTTATGAAGGGAACCTTGGTATTGTTGTTTCTAGACTAGATAGGGTAATAGAAATTCAAAAAATCCTTGTAAATCAAATAACTGTTTTAGAAACAATGACACCAATGGATTTTTTAGAGTTCAGAGATTTACTGACACCTTCCTCAGGTTTTCAATCAACTCAATTTCGATTAATTGAGATTAAACTAGGAATGATTAAAGATCATAGAATTCAATATGGTGATAAAAATTATAATGAATATTTAAATCAAAATGATTCAGATAAAGTCATAAAAACAGAAAAGGAATTATCACTATTTAAATTAGTAGAGAGATGGTTAGAAAGAATACCTTTTATTCAAACAAATAATTTTAATTTTTGGAGTTCTTATAAAAATTCAGTTGAAAAAATGATCAATTATGATATACAGAAATTAAAAAAAGTATTAAAAAATGATAAAAGTCAGTTGGAAAATAATCTAAAGCATTATGAAAAAATAAAAATAAATTATCATTCCTTATTTGATAAAAATAAGTATTTAAAATTACAAGAGACTGGGGAAAAAAGATTATCACAAAAGGCAACACTTGGAGCACTTTTCATACAGCTATATAGAGATGAACCAATCCTTCAACTTCCACATCGTCTAATTAAACAATTAATCGACATAGATCATTTATTTACATCATGGCGGAGTCGTCATATGCTATTAGTACACAGGATGATTGGAGAAAAAATAGGGACAGGTGGTTCATCGGGTTATAAATATCTTAAAGATACAGCAGAGAATCACACTATTTTCAGTGATTTCTCAAATTTATCTACATTCATAATTCCTAGATCACAGTTACCAATTCTACCTTCAGAATTGATTGAAAAACTTGGATTTCATCTTACATATGGAAAGTAGAAAGGATCTTTTCAAAGGTTATAATGTTTTAATTTGTGGTGGTACTTCAGGTATTGGGAAAGCAACTGCAATACAATTTTCTGATCTAGGGGCTAATGTTACTATAGTTTCGAGAGATGAAACAAAATTAATAAAGATTGTAGGAAAATTAAAACATAGTAACACTCAAAACCATCAATACATTCAATCGAATTTCAATTATCCTAATGAAGTTAAAAACAAAATAAGAGCACATTTAAAAGATGGAAACAAATATCATATTTTGATCAACAATTCAGGTGGACCAAAAAGTGGACCACTCATTGATGCATATGAGGAAGATTTCATTACCGCATTCAAAAGACATTTAATATGCAATCATATATTATTTAAAGAATTATATCCTGGCATGTTGCATTATAAATACGGAAGAATAATAAATATTATTTCAACCTCTGTTAAAGAACCAATTCATGGATTAGGTATATCCAATACTATAAGAGGATCTGTTGCCTCATGGGCAAAAACATTGTCAAAGGAAATAGCTCAAAATTCAATCACAGTAAATAATATTCTACCTGGTTTTACAGAAACAGAACGACTAAATTACATAATTAGAGAAAAATCAATTAATCAAAAACTATCATTTGAAAAAACTTCAGCAAATATGAAAAAAAACGTACCATCAAAAAGATTTGGCCGTCCCGAAGAAATAGCAAATGCAATCATTTTTTTAGCATCACCTGACTCAGGATATATAAACGGTGTGAGTCTTGCTGTAGACGGTGGCAGGCTTTCGTGTATTTAACAACGTATAATAAATTTAAGGTTATTAAAAATATTACAATATTGACTGCAATATGAAAAAAATACAAAATTATATAAATGGGCAATTTTTATCTGCACTCTCCAAGAATTATAAAAATAATAGCTCTCCGATCACTGGAAAAATATATTCAAAGTTTCCAGACAGTGACCATGAAGATATCGATAAAGCAGTAATGGCTGCAAAAAAGGCATTCCCTAAATGGAAAAGTTTAGGTAAAAAAGGGAGATATAATCTTCTTATGTCGCTTGCTGATATGTTAGACGAAAATTTTGATAAATTTGTAGAAGCTGAATCGTATGATAATGGTAAACCTGAATGGATTGCTAGAAGTGTTGATATCCCAAGAGTTTCTGAGAATTTTAGATTTTTTGCTACGGCCTCTTTACATTTTAGCTCTGAATGTCATGAAATGGATGGTAAAGCATTTAATTATACAATAAGAGAGCCGATTGGTGTTGCAGGCTGTATTTCTCCTTGGAATCTTCCAATATATTTATTGACATGGAAAATTGCACCAGCTCTAGCAGCAGGAAATACGGTAGTTGCAAAACCATCCGAGATCACTCCAATGACAGCCTATTTATTTTCAAAAATTGTACATAAATCAAATATTCCAAAGGGTGTAATCAATATCGTTCATGGATTAGGTGAAAAGGCCGGTGAAGCATTGACAAAACATCCAGATGTGCCTGTTATTTCATTTACCGGAGGGAGCAATACTGGTAAAAAAATTAATATCAATTGTGCATCTTTATTTAAAAAATTATCTTTGGAGCTCGGCGGTAAAAATCCATCAATTATATTTAATGATGCAAATTTCAACGAGGCTCTAAATATATCACTGAAATCAGCTTTTTCCAATCAAGGTCAGATATGTTTGTGTGGATCTCGTATATTCGTACAAAGTAAAATCTATGATAAGTTTAAAACTGCTTTTGTTGAAAAAACAAAAAAACTTACTGTTGGTAATCCTAAAAATAAAGTAGATTTAGGTGCAATAGTATCCAAAGCACATATGAATAAAATAATAAATTATATTCAATTAGCTCAAGACGAAGGTGGAACTATCTTGACAGGAGGAAATAGAATTCGCTTTGAAGGTGACTTAAGAGAAGGATATTTCATAGAACCTACCGTTATTGAAAATCTTGATTACAAGTGCATAGTTAATCAAGAAGAAATTTTTGGACCAGTAGTTACTATTATGCCTTTTGAAAATGAAGATGATGTTATAAAAATGGCTAATGCTACGAAATATGGTCTATCTGCTAGTATATTTACAAGCAATGTTAGTAAAGCACATAGAATGTCCTCTAAAATTAATTCTGGAATTATCTGGATAAACTCGTGGATGATGAGAGATTTAAGAATTCCATTTGGTGGTATGAAAGATTCAGGCATTGGAAGAGAAGGTGGGTTTAATTCGTTAAGATTTTTTACTGAAACTAAAAATATCTGCGTCAAGATATAAAAAATTTTCAGAAAAAAGTACAATTATTATCTAAAGACCGATATATTTCTATATAATTTTTTAAAAAGGAAAATTAAATAACTAATTATGGAAAATTACAAAATAAAAAGTCAAAATGCTCCAAAACCTGTGGGTTTATATCCCCATGCTCGGAGAGTTGGTAATTTATTGTTTCTTTCAGGAGTTGGCCCGAGAAGTGTTGATAATACAAATATACCAGGAGTAAATCTAAATAAAGATGGAAAAATCATTTCATACAATATAGAAAAACAATGTCATTCAGTATTTAAAAATGTAAATAACATACTTAAGGATTCTGGATCATCATGGGAAAACTTGATTGATGTTACTGTTTTTCTGACTAATATGAAAGATGATTTTAATTTATACAACAAAATATATTCATATTATTTTAAAGATAATCAACCTTGTAGAACCACTGTAGAGATAAGTTCCTTACCTACTCCTATCGCTATAGAACTTAAATGTATAGCAATAATTAGCTAATGAAATCACTATTTATCATATAAAAAATGAAATTACCTATAAATTTAAAAGAATGGATATGTAAATATCGTAGTCAATTAAAACCTCCAGTTGGAAATAAAGTATTATATAATGATTCCGATTTTATAATAATGGTCGTTGGAGGTCCTAATAAAAGAAAAGATTATCATGTAGATCCTAATGAAGAGTTCTTTTATCAAATTGAGGGAGATATGACTCTAAAGATTTTTCAAAATGATAAGCCTGAAAATATAGTAATTAAAGAAGGTGAAATTTATCTACTGCCAAAGCTAATACCACATTCACCTCAAAGATATAGTGATACTGTGGGTTTGGTTATTGAATATAAACGCAAAAAAGACGAACTAGATATGTTTCAATGGTATTGCGAAAAATGTAATCAAATACTAAATCAATTAAGTTTAAGACTAACTGATATTGAAAAACAATTACCACCTTTATTCGACAAGTTTTGGAACGATCAAATTGCACGTACTTGTAAACATTGTAACACCTATCTCGATTATTAATATGCTTAAAATAGATATTCACACCCACATTGTACCAAAAAATTTGAATGAAATCACAAATACATTCATGGATCCCAGATTTTTAAAATTAAATTTATCTGACAATAAAAACGGCACATTAGAAGCTGGTGGTGTTCAATTTAGAAAAATCGAATGCAATAGCTGGTGTGAAAAAAATCGATTAAAAGATATAAAAAAACAATATATAGACGTACAGGTGCTTTCAACTATACCTGTTTTATTTTCATATTGGTCAAAACCAAATGAGTGTTTGATTCTTTCAAGATATATTAATAATCATATTCACGAAATTTGTGTCAATAATAATAAAAAGTTTATTGGTCTTGGTACAATACCAATGCAAGATACAACTCTTGCCATTGAAGAAATGGATAGATGTATTAATGATTTAAGTTTATCAGGTATAGAAATAGGTACAAATATTAATGGGCTTAATTTATCTGAGTCCCGTTTTCATCCAATATTTGAGCATGCTGAAAAAATTAGTTGCCCTATTTTTGTTCATCCTTGGGAAATGATGGGAAT
>MDTA01221738.1_pt1 | contig 11141 bp, 7 predicted proteins | sample 811151 | NCBI WGS metagenome assembly MDTA01 (sample SAMN05326648, study PRJNA326480) | marine metagenome | isolation source: seawater | place: Indian Ocean: South | collected 2010 | reverse complement strand
TCTTTCTTGCCACTCTTACCCTCAAAACCATTGCTGCTGAGCAAGCTGACTCGTTGGTATTCTCGGCAATGGGATGTGGTCCCTACACTGCTGAGGATGTGCAGGCCATTGCCTATTATATCCGTGAAGAGAACAGAAGCAAAGACTCTGAATTTCTGGTCCATCTAGGCGACATCAATTCCGGAGACATGGCCCGCAAGGGAAAACTCACTGAAGAATATTACGCATCAATCCGCAAACTCCTTACCGAAAACAATAAAATCCCCACTTACATAGTGCCAGGTGACAACGAATGGAATGACCGCCCTGATCCAGAAATGGGCTGGAAACACTGGACCAGACACCTCGGGAATCTGGAAAATAATTTCAAGGTGAAATGGAAAACTGAGCGCCAGAAAATCCGACCTGAAAATTTTTCTTTTGTCAGGAAAGGTGTGCTGTTCATTGGAATCAACCTAGTTGGTGGCCGTATTCACGATAAAGAGGAATGGGCCCGGCGTTTCAACGAGAACAATGACTGGATCGAGATGCAATTCATGACGCACAGGCAATTGGTCAGTGCTGCTGTTGTCTGCTGTCAGGCTAATCCTATAAGCAAATCAAAGGGAAAAATGGACGCAAAAAAACCATTTACGCCTTTCTATAACCGCTTCGGCAAACTTGGGGCTAAATTCGCAAAGCCCGTTCTTTTCCTGCATGCAGATGGGCACCAGTGGATTGTCGATCAGCCATGGGAAAATGCTCCGAACATCACACGCATCCAACTCGATCGTGTGAATGCAAGTTTCCCCCCGGCGCAGTTCACGATCAAACCGTCTACAGAAAAGCCTTTTTCTTTCGACCGGCGCCTGCAAAAACCCGAATGGAATCCACAATAAAAGTGAGATTGATCATTTAGGAATAAGACAATTAAGACAAGGCATCAGGAAAACCGCCGTACTTGTCATGAGAAACGGCACATAGTAGTATTAATCCTAAGATGAAACTCTCCCTCCTCGCTCTTGGCTCTTACTTTTTCGCCTTAACAAGCGCATTTGCTATCCCTCAGAATTTCGGCGGAAATTTTTTTGGAGCCACTTTCCACCCGAAAGATATTAATGAGGACTTCACTGAGCAATTACTCGCCGGAGCAATCTGGAAAGGCGACAAGTTGCCGCAGATTTGGAAGTCCATTCCCTCCCTAGATGGCAATGAAGTCAAATTACTTGCCGTCAAACCCGTGATACTTGGGCAGCGACCGAATGCGGTATTTGCCAACACTCAAGGAGGCAGGCTTCAATCCATCGCAGCCCTTTACTTGGATGCAGGCTATTTCTTCGGATATCAAAGCAATAAGGAAAATGCCGATATTAAGACCCTCCAGCGTGATTTCAAGAAGCGCTACACGCAACTTGAAAAAGCGCTTTGCGAAACACTCGAAGACCGGGCTGATGATGGTCCTGATGATGCCCTTATCGGCCGCACAGCATTGCTGAGAAATACATACCAAGACTATCGTCTGGGAGATCTTACCCTTCGATTCTCAGCCATCGAGAATCATTCAATAAGCCTGATCATTCTACGCACAAAGGATATCTCTGATGATTACCTTGATGCCGATATTGCATCACTAGACAAACGCCAGCGCCGCAAACAGCTTCTTGCCAATGTCATTCAGGACAGTTCCGGAGACACATCCATTGAAGGCATCCCAATGTTTCGTCAAGGCCTGCGCCCATATTGTGCCGTGAGCACCCTTGGCATGGCCACTCATTACCTGGGATTGCGCATGAGCACAGATGCTTTAGCCGCCGGCGCGCGATTCCGTAACACTGGCAGCGCGAAAGGCTCTAAAATCCTCGATTTATATCGTGCGGCTGCTGAAGAATCCGATGCAAGTGTCCAGCGCAGTGGTCGTTTTGATTTTAATCGCGCCAAGAAATATCTGGAAAAAGGGTTTCCTGTCGTTGTCTGGCGCCGCTACAGCTCAGAAAGGAATCGTCTGCACAGTGCCGCCGCCAAAGGCCAGGCCTTACCAAAAGCCAATACCGCGGATCGGGCCACGTGGCCCACTTCAAAAACAGATCCTGGTCATGCTTCAGTGATCACCGGCTATAATGAGAATACAGGTGAAGTAATCTTCATGGAAAGCTGGGGTGAGCACACCAGAGGCAAACGCATGCATGTCGAAGAGTTAGAGGCAACCAGTTACGCCACCTTCTACTTTAAAATTTAGTCGCCGCCCGTTCATCTGCTAGACCGGCCTGCATCGGTCAACCGGTCCAACCGCAACCGGTCTCTCTCATCGAATAGCCGACCGGCAGCCATGCGCACTGCAATCAGCATCCCGAATCCGCACCCGGCAGCAATCAATAGCCAAATAAGAATCTGGTATCGCACTGCGTCATCGGGCGGATTGCCAGCCAGTATCTGCCCTGTCATCATTCCCGGCAGTGAAACCAATCCCGCAACGGCCATTGAGTTAATGACCGGCATCAGTCCTGAACGCAGCGCTTCCCGAACCAGATCGCTAACTGCTTCCCTGCCTGTCTCGCCAAGCATTAGTCGTGCCTCTATCACCTCTCGGCCCTGCCAAGCAGATACCGTCAACCGATCAATGCTGAGTGCTACGGCAGTCATCGTGTTACCAAGCAGCATACCCAAAACAGGAATTGCATAGCGGGGATCCCACCAGGGGTCCGCACGAATCACAGCTGCTAGTCCAAAAATGGATACCGCAAATGAGGACACAAACATTGCACTGGTTCCGATGCCATAGCCCCAAATTCCGCGTAAACGGTATTTCTGCCGGGCAGATACTTCACGCCCTGCAACCAACAGCATCACTAGGGCAATCACACCGACTAACCATGGTTGACTTGCTGCAAAAAGCTCCCTGAGAACAAGCCCGATTAACGATAGCTGCAAGACAATTCGAAAAGCCGAAACCAATAGCGAACTCGCGATGCCAAGCCTTGCTAGAAAGGTAGAAGCGGCCAGAGCAACCACAAGCGCACCGGCAAGGCAAATCTCCCAGACTTCAAGTTCAATAATATTCACCAAGATCGTTCCAGTTTTTTACCATGCATCCGCAATGCTGTATTTGCGACACGCCTCAACTGCTCACCATCATGTCCCACCCAGACAACCGGCACCTTTTGCTCTTCCCGGTATCCCGAAATAACTTCCTCGACAAGAGCAGTCGCACCTGGATCAAGGTTGGCGGTGGGTTCATCAAGCAAGAGCACATCGGGCCCGCGCACAAGCAATCTGGCAAGTGCCAAACGCTGTTTTTCACCAGCCGACAGACGGGATACCTCCCAGCCCATTACCTCAGAAACCGGAAACCCGAGTTTGGATAAAATGGATTCATGAATGCCCTCAGGAAAATGAGCACCTACTGACTCAAACCACCAGCGCGACTCGGATGCCAACAGAGCAACGTTTCCACGCCAGGAAGCCCCTGAGTAATCATCGCGGCGCTTGCCATGAAGAAAAACGTCCCCCTCGTGAATATCCAGATCGGCAATAGCGCGCAACAGCAAGGATTTTCCGGATCCGGAATCACCGCTCAAACCCAGACACTGTCCCGCCTCAACTGAAAAGTTCAAAGGACCCCAGTCCAAAAAACTCAAATGTTCAACCTGCAACACAAATGAATCCTAGAACCGTTCCGGACTATCCTCAAGAAACCACTACCGGGAGCGAGTCGCGTTTTCTGTGCCGCCATATAAGTCCTCGCCCTTGATACCCGCATACTTATGGGAAACTTCCTCGGCCAGTGGCAGCTTGAAGTTTTTCTCCGGATTCATCACGTCCACAATTCTCCTGCTACCATCACTCAGAGTGATTTCATTCCACGCATGCCTGCCCAGCAACCTGCCACGCGATTTCATGTGTCCACGCCTCAGTCCAACCCTTAAACCGGCCTCATCACCCATGATCTTAAAAAGCAATGACCGATGTCGACAAACACCTCCTCCACAATATTCAGCAACCTGACCAAGTAATATTTCGCTGTTTCGGTAATCCATCAATTGCCGGGTTGCAGCCTCGGCCTGTCCCCTCTGGCCATTGGGTGAAGTAATACTATCAATGTATTGTGCTAAGACCTGAGCACGCTCAACTTCCGGTAAATCTTTTTTGGTCCGGGCAAAGTCAATATATCCGGCAAGCTTACTGTCACGCTTCCTGTCGACCATAATCACCTCTCGCGTGGCGACCACTGTACCGTCCTCCTTGATTTTCATGTAGGTGCCACCATCCGCATAGCCATCCGGAATACGCATGTCAGGCGCCACAAAATGCCTCTTGTGATAGGCATTGATGGCCTGCCTAGCTTCGGCACGCACGACAGCCTTCACTGGCAACTCCTCCTTTGTCAGAGCAAAAATCTCAAGATCAAGCACCAAGTCACTGCTAGCGGGCCCCACCTGATGAACACTGACTGCCAATACGTTTTTACCCACGCGCAACAAGTCAACGGGTAACTGCATGCGGTGAAATTCCTGCTCCTGCTCACCGGACAGGGCTTCTTCGGCAAATGTCTTTGCCGTTACCGCACCCCTCCCCAGATTCAAGCGGGCAAGCGACTTACCGTTCAAACTCAGAGCTGCCCCATCATCGCAGCGCAGGGCAAGATTCACCCGGACAAATTCCCCTCCCGCAGGGACCTCAAAATGCCGGCGGAAAAATGTCGCTGCATGCTTCTTTTCCGGATCTTCACCGAACCCCACAGTGGTCGCCATCCCGCGGTCACCATAGCCCAGGGGCGATGCTCCTTTTTTCCAATGATCATCATTGAAAGCGGCATCCTGCCAACCTGCATCAGCAGTCCCATCATCATCATACCGCCACCCTGCTGAAGAACGTTCCAGTAATACGGTTCGAGAAAATGCCGAGTCAGAGAATGCAACAAGTGCCAAAAGAGCAAAGATAATAAAACGCATCATCACAATCTAACCCTCATCAAGGATGGCAGCGAACCAAATTATAATTTCGGGAATAAATGAAACCCGGAAAAAGGTCTATAAAGCAAGAATTCATCCGTCTACACTAACAATGAGAAAGTGAGAACTTCTCTGAAGTGAGCTTCCATGCCACCGCAGGAATCACCTATTGGCTACATACCCACAGTGAACTCAGCTCGCGTGTTCGGGATTAGCAGGTTGTAGCCGACCCAATTGCCGGCTCAGGCGCACGGAAAACCATTCTGGTGCCTCTTACCCGGGATCGGGACTTCTACGGAGTTAGCTACCAACTGATTCCTGCTCCACAAACCTAAATTCAACGCTTAATACGACCTCTTGGAGCCTCGCGCCTGCGTAAACCAGGTTGCGGGGCTCTTGCTTAAACACGCATATTTGCTGATTAAATGGAGTCATTTCCGTTCGCTACTTGCCGGAGCCCAATAGATCACTACTATACGCACACGAAAACTTCATGCAGGCAGAACCAATATGAGCCCCTCCATCATGCCGATCAGTCACACAACCCAAGAAAACCTGAAAACGTTATTCCCATCTCATCATTCTTCTGTGGCTCAGGCCACTGATTCAAAAGCAACAGAACCACTTGTTCTCGCCAACCTAATTGTTTAACATTCTGCTCGAATGGAATTTAGCGTTAATCTTTAATCACTAATCATATATTAACATGTATCTGGAATACATTGAAGAGATTGAGGAGCGGAAGGCTCAGGGATTAAACCCCAAACCAATTGATAGCGGAGACCTGATAGCCGAGATCATCTCCCAAATTAAAGATCCCGGTAATAAACACAGGAAGCTGTCACTTGATTTTTTGATTTATAACACACTCCCGGGAACAACCAGTGCCGCTGCGGAAAAAGCCAATTTTTTAGAGGAGATCATTCTGGGGACTGCAGTAGTCGAAGAAATTCCCCCCGCATTTGCCTTTGAATTATTGTCGCATATGAAAGGCGGTCCTTCCGTAAAGGTCTTGCTAAACCTAACACTTGGCAATGATCTACCAATTGCGCTAGAGGCGGCAAAGGTTCTAAAAACACAGGTATTCCTTTATGAAGCAGACACGGAACGACTCGATGTTGCCCTTCAGGAAGGAAATGAAATTGCCAGGGATGTTCTGGAGAGTTATGCCAAAGCTGAATTTTTCACGAAGCTCCCGGACGTAAAGGAAGAAATCGAGGTCGTTACATATATCGCGGGAGAGGGTGATATATCCACCGATTTACTTTCTCCCGGCAATCAGGCCCATTCTCGCTCAGATCGGGAACTGCATGGGAAGTGCATGATCTCAGAATCAGCCCAGAATGAAATAACAGCACTACAAAAAAAACACCCGGAAAAGAGCGTTATGCTCATCGCCGAAAAGGGCACGATGGGCGTCGGATCTTCGCGTATGTCAGGGGTCAATAACGTCGCATTATGGACTGGCAAACAAGCGAGTCCTTACGTCCCCTTTGTAAACATCTTTCCGGTGGTGGCAGGCACCAATGGGATATCGCCCATATTTTTAACAACTGTAAGTGTTACCGGCGGAATTGGCATTGACCTGAAAAACTGGGTGAAAAAAATCGACCATGAAGGCAATCCCGTTCTGGATGAAAACGGAGATCCTGTCATGGAACAAGTCTACTCCGTGGAAACAGGAACAATCCTGACCATTAATACCAAAAAGAAAAAATTATACTGTGGTGAAAAAGAACTTGTCGACATCTCCTCAGCCTTAACCCCTCAAAAACTCGAATTTATCAAGTCCGGCGGATCCTATGCGATAGTCTTTGGTAAAAAACTTCAGAGCTTTGCAGCCAATGCACTTGGCATAAAACCAGAACCTGTCTTCGCTTCGTCCAAGGAGATTTCCCACCCCGGTCAAGGACTGACCGCAGTGGAAAAAATCTTCAATAGAAATGCGGTAGGGGTAACCGAGGGAGTCGTTTTACACGCAGGGTCTGATGTCAGGGTAGAAGTCAATATCGTTGGATCACAGGATACCACGGGGTTAATGACCGCCCAAGAATTGGAGGCAATGGCGGCAACCATTATTTCACCAACTGTTGATGCTGCCTACCAATCGGGATGCCATACAGCTTCAGTATGGGACAACAAAGCACAGGCCAACATTCCCAAGCTCATGAAATTCATGAATAGCTTTGGGCTCATTACAGCACGTGATCCAGAAGGGGAATACCATGCTATGACCGATGTCATTCATAAGGTTCTTAATGACCTTACTGTCGATGAATGGGCAATCATCATAGGAGGCGATTCGCATACCAGGATGTCAAAAGGGGTCGCTTTCGGGGCGGATTCCGGAACTGTCGCACTGGCCCTTGCCACCGGCGAAGCCACAATGCCTATTCCGGAATCGGTCAAGGTTACGTTCCAAGGCAACTTAAAGCCATATATGGACTTTAGAGACGTCGTCCACTCCACTCAGGCTCAGATGTTGAAGCAATTTGGTGAGAATGTGTTTCAGGGCAGGGTCATAGAAGTACACATCGGCACCTTACCAGCAGACAAAGCCTTTACCTTCACTGATTGGACTGCAGAAATGAAGGCGAAAGCTTCCATCTGTATTTCGCAGGATGAAACTTTAGTAGAATCGCTGGAAATCGCCAAGGGGCGCATCCAGATCATGATCGACAAGGGTATGGACAATGAAAAGCATGTTCTCCAGAGCCTTGTCAATCACGCCGAAAAGAGAATATCTGAGATCCAGTCGGGAGAAAAACCCGCTTTAACTCCGGATGGAAATGCAAGTTATTCGGCGGAATTTGTCGTGGATCTTGATCAGATCTTCGAGCCAATGATTGCTGATCCTGATGTGCACAATGACGATGTCTCCAAACGCTATACCCACGACACAATCAGAGCCCTCTCTTATTACAAGGGGATCAAAAAAGTGGATCTCGGATTTGTCGGATCATGCATGGTTCACAAAGGAGATTTGAAAATTGTTTCCCAGATGCTGAAAAATCTGGAGAAGCAAAACGGGCAAGTCGAATTCAATGCCCCACTCGTAGTAGCTGCCCCAACTTACAATATTATTGATGAGCTTAAGGATGAAGGAGACTGGGATATCTTACAGAAATATTCCGGATTTGAATTCGATGACAATAACCCCAAAGATTCAGCGCGAACAGAATACGAGAATATGATGTATCTTGAGAGACCCGGATGCAACTTATGCATGGGGAATCAAGAAAAAGCTGAAAAGGGAGATACTGTGATGGCAACATCCACACGACTCTTTCAAGGGAGGGTCGTGGAAGATTCAGAACGAAAAAAAGGAGAGTCATTGCTCTCTTCCACGCCAGTCGTGGTTCTTTCTGCCATTCTAGGAAGAACACCTAGTTTTGAGGAATATAAACTGGCCGTAGACGGCATCAACTTGACGCAGTTTGCCCCACCTGTTAAGCAGTTGGTCACTATGGCCTAATTCTAGGACTGATTTTCAAAAGAACCAATAATGCTTAATTGCCGCGCCCAAAGTATTTCTCGCTGCGGTAGCGCAACCAGACCCGCAATTCCTGCGGCACACGCTCACGTTGATCAGAACTGAGCTTCTCGTATAGCGCAATAGCCTTGGTTCGTTCCGCTCGGCAGGCACGATTATTGTGATCTTTCCAGCGGCTACGTGCGAGCCTTACTCGTCGGCACACCTCTTTCTCTAGAGCTTTTCCCGTTAATGAATCCGGGTCAATCTTGTGTTTCTTTGCAGGCATTGAGGTCTATTTCAGCCAGTAAATACCATCCCCGGAAATACGAATACGGCCCTCTTTATACAAAGCCCCAACCGCCTGTTTGAAGGCTTTCTTACTAACCCCAAAAGCCTCCCGCACCTGCTCAGGTGAACTCTTATCATGAACTGGAAGAAAACCGCCCTCCACCAATGATAACTGCCGGGCAATATGTTCCTTCACAGCAGGAATTCTCGAGTATCCTGGAGGTTCTAGGCTGACATCAACCAACCCGTCTTCCCGGATGCGACTGATATAGCCACGGCAACGGTTACCTCTCGAAGGAACTGTATCTGCAGGGTTGTAACGCAATAATCCCCAACAACAATCATCGACAATCGCCTTGATGCCGATGTCCGTCTTTTCCGCAATAAGCAAGGATACCACTTTACCCCCCTGCCAGCCCGAAGGCGCAGTCTCCATAACAAACTTCCCGAGTTTAGCCGAAGCTACGAGTCTTCCACTGACCCCGTCCACATCAACATGGACCAGTTCCTCTTCTCCTTCTTTTAGGCGGCGAGTCTGCTCGGCAAATGGCAATAGCAAATCCTTGGGCATGCCCCAATCAAGGAATGCACCAACTCGTGTTACGGCACTTACCTTCAGTAAAGCAAACTCACCAGCCATCACCAACGGAGAATGGGTGGTGGCAACCGGTCTGTCCTCTGAATCCATTGAAATAAAAACTTCAATCTCCCCATCAATATCCAAGCCCTTGGGCACATAACGGGAAGGTAAGAGGACGCGTTCACCTTCTCCGGCATCAAGCATCAATCCTGAGCGATGCCTGGAATCCACTCTCAGGGTATGGCATCTTCCTAGCAGTGAATGTGGCATAGTGCAGAATCTACATCCAGAGCGCGGTTATGGCCACAGGGGACTAGATATTTTAACCAAAAATCCATACAATCAAGCTCTTGAGGAAAAAGTAGCAACCCGCGTAAAAGACATCAAAAGGAACGATTCCCGGTTGCCGAGCCACTTCATCTTATGCCACACTTTGGCCGCAATGCGTTTCAAGCAATCCGCTTTCATTTTTTTATTCGTCACCATTATGCTTACTGTCGGTAGGCAGGAAGCAAATGCAGATCCCAGTTTCCAGCCATGGAACCAGTTCAGGGGCCCCAACGGCTCGGGTGTCGCAAAAGACTGTCAGCCACCGTTGAAACCAGAATCTTCGCTTCAGGCATGGAAAACACCAATTCCCCCGGGACTTTCATCCCCGGTAATCTTGGAGGGAAAAATCTTCCTGACAGCAGTTGAGAATGATCGTCTGGTGACTCTCGCTTTTGAAAGCAAGTCAGGCAAAGTATTGTGGCGTCGTCAGGCGCCTGAAGTGGCTCTAGAGCGTGTTCACAAAACCAGCAGTCCAGCCACCTCAACACCGTTGGTAGATGCTAACCACGTCTATGTCTATTTCGGCTCTTACGGGATGATCTGCTATGATCATGACGGCATGGAAAAATGGACAAAAAAAATTCCAACACCAGGAAGCCTGTATGGAATGTCCACCTCTCCTATCTCCTACAAAAGCAATGTCATTATGGTTATCGACAATGACAACAACCTACCAAACAGCAGGTTAAGCCAGTCTAAGATTGTCGCCTTTGACAAAAAAACCGGACAGGTAGCATGGGAAGCAGGCAGACCTCATCACCGCAGCGGCTGGTCAACCCCAATGATATGGGATCACGGCGGAGATAAAGAACTCGTCGTCCTGGGTAGTGGGCATGTTCGTTCCTATAACCCTGATACCGGTGCCGAGAAATGGTTCGTCGGGGGATTCTCCCGTGAGACAATCGCAATACCTATCTCTGGCAATGGACACGTTTACATCTCTTCGGCTCAGCTCGGCGGAGTGGCTGATAAAAAAATCGACCCTGAACCCTTCTGGCAAGCCATCATGGGATTTGATGCTAACAAGGATGGTAAACTTGAGCGAAAAGAAATGACCGGCGACTTCACCTATCCCCTCCGGCCGGAGTTACCCCCCGGACATGCAGGATTTGGAATTCCATTACCGAAGGACAAAAACCAACGCAACAACCGGCTTGATGGCATTTTCGGTTGGGTAGATAGGAACCGGGACGGTTACTGGACCAATGAGGAATACATTGCCCACATGGCATTCCGGCGTGGTAAACCTCTGCTGGTCGCTATCAAACCCGGAGGCAAAGGCAATATAGAAGAAAGTCACGTCACCTGGGAACTCAACCGCAGCATTCCAGAAATACCATCACCGCTTTTCCATAAGAACCTTATTTACCTTGTCCGTAATGGTGGACTGCTAGCGGCAGTTGATGCCAAGGAGGGCAATCAACTTTACAGGGAACGTCTGGGCGGCTCCGGCCAATACAGTGCTTCCCCAGTGCTGGCAAACGATCACCTCTACCTGATTTCCAGTCTCGGATTGATGTCGGTCGTCAAAACCGGCCGG
>MDTA01044925.1_pt1 | contig 11141 bp, 8 predicted proteins | sample 811151 | NCBI WGS metagenome assembly MDTA01 (sample SAMN05326648, study PRJNA326480) | marine metagenome | isolation source: seawater | place: Indian Ocean: South | collected 2010 | reverse complement strand
GAGGTGTCGTATTCTTTTGAAACCGAGTTTCCACCTCCTTTACCGTAGACTCTGTCCTCATAACCGCAATCAGGACATACGTATACACTCATATTCTCCACAACCCCTATCACCGGGATCGACACTCGCCGAAACATTTCTATGCCCTTTCGCGCATCCAGTAATGCGATGTTCTGAGGAGTAGTAACTATGACGGCTCCAGATACTCTAACTTTTTGAGCCAACGTCAATTGAATATCACCGGTACCCGGTGGCATATCCACAAATAAAACATCAAGTTTGCCCCACTTAGTCTTCGTCAGGAGCTGCTCCATAGCACCACTTGCCATTGGACCTCTCCAAATCGCAGGGGTGCGATCCGAACTTACAAAACTAATAGACATTGTCTCTATACCATAGAGCTTTACGGGAATCAGAAGTTCATCTACAACTTCTAAATTACCCTTGATTTGTGCGCCTAGCATCATGGATTGGCTTGGACCATAGATGTCTGCGTCTAGTAACCCAACGCTCAGGCCTTGTTTTGAAAGCGCAAGCGCGAGATTCACTGCGACGGTAGATTTTCCAACGCCACCCTTGCCCGAGGCGACAGCAACAATATGCTTGACCGTTGGTAAAGTGTTCATCGGGAATATTTCCTAGGCTCTCTTAGGCAACCGCGTGACCAAGTTTAATTTATAATGATGAAAACACCAAAAAACTTTTCGTGCAAATCGCACTGTTGAACTATATATTTGTCGATCAAATTTCTAGGAATCCAAATTTAATGGCGAGTCGAAGAATTTTAGTCACGAGCGCTTTACCTAACGCTAATGGCTCCATACACCTCGGGCATCTAATGGAGCACATTCAGACAGATATATGGGTTAGATTTCAAAAGCTCAGGATGAATCAATGCATTTATGTATGCGCAGATGATGCTCATGGAACTGCAACGATGCTGAGAGCGGAAGAGTTAGGAACAACACCAGAAAAGCTCATTGACGAGATAAGGGACGAACATTCCAGCGACTTTTCCGCGTTTCATATTAATCATGACAATTATTATTCTACTCACTCTAACGAAAATCGGGAACTAGTTTCCTTCTTTTACAAGCAACTTTCCGATAAGGGGCTGATAGGATCTAAAACAGTGGAGCAGTTTTACGATCCAAAAGCAAAATTGTTTCTTGCAGATAGATATGTCATTGGGACATGTCCGAAGTGTGGTACAAAGGATCAATATGGGGACAATTGCGAGGCATGTGGAGCGACTTACGACGCCACTGAGTTAAAATTTCCAAGATCGAAGATAAGTGGTGAAACTCCAACCCTAAAAAGCTCAGAGCACTTGTTTTTTAAACTGTCGAACTTCACAGATTTTTTAAGAGAATGGACCACGAGTGGAACATTAAATAAAGCAGTTTCGAACAAATTAAATGAGTGGTTAGCGCAAGGTTTAAAAGACTGGGACATAAGTCGCGATGGCCCTTATTTTGGATTCGAAATTCCGGATCATCCCAGTAAATTTTTTTACGTTTGGCTTGATGCTCCGATCGGATACATCGCTTCCTTTCGAAACCACTGTTCCGGCAATGATCTTGACTACACTGACTTTTGGAACGTCGATTCAGATTCAGAAGTCCATCATTTCATAGGCAAAGATATTATTAATTTCCATGCCCTGTTCTGGCCAGCCATTCTTAAATGCGCAGGATTCAGGACCCCGTCAAAAATCCATGTACATGGATTTTTGACGGTCAACGGTGAAAAAATGTCAAAAAGCAGAGGAACATATATAACGGCTAAAGAGTATATAGATCTTCTTGATCCTGAGCTTTTAAGGTACTACTTTGCCTCGAAATTGAGTGACAGCGTAGAAGATATTGACATCAATTTAGATGACTTTGTATCAAAGGTTAATGCTGATCTTGTTGGAAAGCTCGTAAACATAGCGTCACGCTGTTCAAAGTTTATTGGGAAAGAATTCGACTCTCGACTTTCTATGATTCCTGAAAACGAATTGCACGATTTAATTCCTAAGTTAGCAGAAAAAATCGGAGCTCTCTATGAGAGCACAAATTATGCGGGCGCAGTGAGAGAAATAATGACGCTCGCGGACAAAACTAATCGATTCCTCGACGAGAACAAACCCTGGATATTAATAAAGGATCCAAACAAAAGAGGCGAGGTTCATGAAATCTGTTCGATAGGATTAGACATGTTTAAGACTATGATGATATTTCTTAAGCCGGTAATACCAACTCTTGGCGAAAAAGCCGAACAATTTTTAGGGACCGAGCCATTGTCTTGGCAGGATATTTTCAAACCGATTCACAAAAAAAAGATCAAGGCTTTCGAGCCACTTCTCACCCGCGTGGACTCAAAGACTGTAAAAAAACTAGTGAAGAAATCTTCACCAACTAAAAAGGAGCCTTCAGACGAAAATAAGGATGTTCAAGCGATTACTATTGATCAATTTCAAAAGGTTGACTTAAGGGTGGCGCAGATTTTGAGCGCAGAAATCGTTTCGGGCGCGGACAAGCTCCTAAAGCTTCACCTAAGTCTTGGTCATCAGGGCACTAGAACTGTTTTTTCCGGGATCAGGTCAGCGTATAAACCAGAAGAACTCAAAGGAAAGCTTGTTGTGTTGGTAGCTAATCTGGCCAGTCGTAAGATGAAATTTGGAATATCAGAAGGGATGATCTTGGCTGCAAGCAATGAGAATGATGAAATCCATCTATTAGAACCCTCAGAGTTCTCCAAGCCTGGCACGAAAATCTCATAGACTATTTGCGCAAATTAAGTGTCCTCCTAAATGTAGCTGCCGATTTTTTTGAAGGAATAGAAGACTTTTTTCTGGAATAAGATCTTAAAATTTTCTGCCCCGACGTGCCGCGAGCTTCAGACGAAGAGCATTTAGTGCAATAAAACCAGATGCATCTGATTGATCATAGGAACCCAAATCGTCTTCAAAAGTGACAATATTATTATCGTACAAACTATCCGTCTTTGATTCTCTCCCGATTACGATTATATTCCCTTTGAGGAGCTTCACTCTTACCACCCCGTTAACTGGCTTTTGTGTCTCGTCGATCAGGGCTTGCAGCGCTGTGCGTTCGGGAGACCACCAATAGCCATTATATATGAGCGATGCATACCTCGGCATGAGTTCATCTTTTAAGTGCATAACCTCTCGATCCAGGGTAATGGACTCGATGGCGCGGTGTGCTTTCAAGAGAATCGCCCCCCCTGGGGTTTCGTAACAACCCCTTGCCTTCATGCCTACATAACGATTTTCAACTATATCTACTCTCCCTATCCCGTTTTTTCCTCCCAGATAATTCAGCTTAGAAAGAATTTCGTGAGACTTCATAGGCAGCCCATTTATTGCGATCGGATCTCCTTTTTGATATTCGATTTCAAGTTCTGTTGGCGTATCAGGAGCCAATTCGATTGATCGGGTCCATTGCCACATCGATTCGCTCGGCTCGGTCGAGGGATCTTCGAGCACTCCGCCCTCGTAGGAAATGTGTAAAAGATTAGAGTCCATAGAGTAAGGTGAAGGGTTCTCTTCCGATTTCATGTCAACGCTTATCTGATGCTTTTCACAAAACTGAAGCAACGCGTCTCTCGAGGTAAGCTCCCACTCTCTCCAAGGAGCTATCACAGAAATATTAGACCCGAGCGCATTTATGCCTAACTCAAATCTCACTTGGTCATTACCTTTACCAGTGGCGCCATGCGCGACAGCATCAGATGACGTCTCCTCGGCGACTTCGACGAGGCGCTTTGAAATAAGAGGGCGGGCGATACTTGTGCCCAACAAGTATTCGCCCTCATATATAGTATTGCATCTGAACATCGGAAAAACGAAATCGCTAACAAACTCTTCTCGAATGTCGTCTATGAAAATTTCGTTAACTCCCATCTTTTGTGCTTTTTCTCTGGCTCGGTCAAGCTCCGCCCCTTGACCAAGATCAGCTGTATAAGTAACTACATCGCAACGATAGGTTTCTTGGAGCCAACGCAAAATGACCGACGTATCGAGACCCCCGGAATAAGCTAACACAATTTTTTTAAATTGATTCATTTTTTCATCCTCTCAGGCGTTGCCATAATACATATTATACAACGTGGTACAATTAGGTTTTCGAAATTTATAATCGCCTATGGACCAATTAACTATTACAAGGCCAGACGACTGGCACATTCACCTCAGAGACGGAACTTATATTCAACAGACGGTTCTAGACGCATCCAGGACCTTTGGCAGAGTCCTTGCGATGCCAAACTTGGATCCTCCAATCACCAACTGGAGACTAGCCAAGGAGTATAGAGAAAAGATAATGCCGTTCGCGAGCTTCAATTTCCAACCTCTTTTTGCTTTATATCTCACGGAAAATACCACACCGAAAGATATTGAAAGAACAAAAAAGAACTCTGATTTTATTCCTGCTTACAAGTTATATCCAGCAGGTGCAACCACAAACTCTAAATTCGGCGTGAACTCCATAGAAAAAATGTACCCTATTTTCGAGTCTATGGCAGCGAATGATCTGGTTCTCTGTGTTCATGGTGAGGTTACCGATTCGAATGTCGATGTTTTTGACAGAGAGAAATTTTTTATCAACGAGATTCTAAGTAAAGTAATTGAGGAGTTTCCAGACCTAAGAATTGTTTTAGAACACATAACCACCGAGGATGCGGTAAATTTCGTTAGCAGCTCGACTCAAAACGTTGCAGCAACTATAACGGTACACCATTTGCTCTATAACCGAAATGCGTTACTCGCGGGAGGACTAAACCCACTGTATTATTGCCTGCCAGTCTTGAAGCGAGACACTCATCAGAAGGCGCTGGTAAAGGCCGCAACCTCTGGAAATCCCAAGTTCTTTCTCGGAACCGATTCGGCACCTCACCCGAGATACGAAAAAGAAAAAATCTGTGGGTGTGCAGCCGGATGCTATACAGCTCACGCCGCAATAGAACTATATGCGGAGGTTTTTGATAAATTTGATGCTATTGGAAAGTTAGAGGGTTTTGCAAGCCACTTTGGTGCAGATTTTTATCGATTTCCTAGAAATGAAGATAATATAACGCTAGAAAAAATTTGTTGGAAAGTACAGAAAGAAATCAAGTTTGGAAACGATCAACTAGTTCCAATAAAAGCAGGCGAAACGCTCAAATGGAGAATCAAATCGGAGAGCTAAAACACAAAAGAGTAGTACTAAAATGATTGATCTGCCCGAACAAGACAAACCTAATATGTCTACTCGTTTTCGAGGATATCTGCCCGTGGTACTCGATGTTGAGACCGGTGGTTTTAACCCCGGCACCGACGCCCTCCTGGAAAGCGCTATGACTATTATCGAAATGAATGAAAGAGGTTTTTTAGAACTTGGAGAAACCTCGTCTTATAATATCAAGCCGTTTCAAGGGGCAAACATAGAGGATGCAGCGCTTCAATTCACCGGCATTGATCCTGACCATCCGTTCAGGTTTGCGGTAGACGAAAAGGAAGCTTTGGAAGAAATGTTCTCGAAGGTGCGAAAAGAAATTAAAAGAACGGGTTGCCATCGTGCGATCGTAGTTGCGCATAATGCCAGCTTCGACCATGCCTTTTTGTGCAGGGCAGCAGAAAGGTGCGCAATAAAAAAAAATCCTTTTCATCCTTTTTCCACATTTGACACCGCAACGCTTGCTGGCCTTGCCTACGGGCAAACTGTTTTAGCAAGGGCTTGTGAAGCCGCAGGAATTCCATTTAATAGCGAAGAGGCACACTCCGCTTCTTATGACTGCAAAAAAACAGCTGAGTTGTTTTGCCAAATAGTAAATCGATGGAAACAACTTTCTGATGAAATTTAAATAATAGCTGCAAGTTGAAGTATTAACGACGAAACATAAACTCTCATTATTGCGTGAGAGTATAAATCAATCCGACTTTTGCTCTGACGCCTCCCTGATTAATTCATGCAGCTCGCCGCTCTCGAACATTTCTAAGATAATGTCGCAACCGCCGACGAGTTCCCCGGCTATAAAAAGTTGGGGAAAGGTTGGCCAATCTGATATTTCAGGAAGTTCCGCTCTTATTTCCGGATTCGCGAGGATGTCAATATAGGAAAACGGTTCACCACAACTCATTAAAGCCTGAGTCGCCTTGGAGGAGAATCCGCATTGGGGAGCGTTTGGGGATCCCTTCATATAAATCAACACTTGATTTGATGCTATTTGCTCTTTAATTATTTCGTGCACTTCCATAAAAGGCCTACTTCCAAAAAATAAGGTTGTGATCGGAGAACTAAAGTATAAAGAAATCGTAGAACTAAATCATCAGCCAGTTTGCAATCTACCACCCAAGACATAACCTATACGGTTTCTCGATAATGCGAATTGGTTTAACATGAACCGTGAGGAAAAGAAATTGGTGCTCAGAACATGAATTCTCCAATAATGCCTACATATGGGCGACAAGAGATAGCCTTCGTAAAAGGCGAGGGATCTTGGTTAATAGATTCGAGAGGAGACAGGTATTTGGATGCCTTATCTGGAATCGCTGTAATGGCCTTAGGTCATTCCAACCCTGCAGTTACAAAGGCAATCACGGAGCAATCCAGTGAATTAATTCATACCTCTAACCTTTACAGAATTCCAAATCAAGAAAAACTCGCAGGACAGTTACAAAAAATATCTGGCATGGACAACATGTTTTTTGCGAACTCGGGGGCAGAAGCGAATGAATGTGCAATAAAAATTGCGAGACTACATGGTCATAATAAGAAAATAGAAAACCCAGTAATAGTTGTCGCGGACTCAGCTTTTCATGGAAGAACTCTAGCGACTCTCACTGCAACCGGCAACCGTAAGGTCCATGCAGGTTTCGAACCCCTTGTCGACGGATTCGTTCGTGTGCCATTCAATAATATTGAGGCGGTAAAGAACGTAGCTGAAAATAATAAAAATGTCGTCGCTATCTTCGTTGAGCCTGTCCAAGGCGAAGGTGGAATAAGAATTCCGCACGCCCATTATCTGAAAGAATTGAGAGACATTTGCGACCAAAAAGATTGGCTTTTGATGCTCGATGAAATTCAAACAGGGTATGGGAGAACCGGGGCATTTTTCTCTTATCAAAACTACGACGTTATTCCTGACATCGCGACCCTGGCGAAGGGGCTAGGAAATGGCGTTCCTATTGGAGTTTGCCTAGCTAGAGGAAAGGCCTCTGAGCTCATGCAGCCAGGAAACCACGGCTCCACCTTTGGTGGCAACCCATTGGTTTGTCGTGTAGCCTCCGCAGTCATCGAAGAAATCGAGAGGCAAAATTTACCAGAGAGGGCACGCCAATTAGGGATTCGGATGAAAAAAGTATTCGAAGATCGTATCGGTTCCCTAAACATAGTAAGAGAAATTAGAGGGGTCGGATTAATGTTTGGAATAGAACTCAACGAACCCTGCCCCCATTTGGTAGAAAAAGCCCTTGAGAAAAAATTACTAATCAACGTAACAGCCGGAAATATTATACGACTTCTGCCTCCACTGACTATAAGTGATGCAGAGGCTGATCAAATTTGTGAATTAGTTTGTCAGTTGATTGAAGGTCGCTAAACTAGTCGGCTAGCGTTCTTTTTACTGCGTTGACCCAACCTAAATACATTTCATTCGAAAGTTCAGGGAGGATTGAAGGAGAAAACTGTTGATCTAGCTCCCATTTTTTTGCTATCTCGTCAACACCCGACACCAGATTCGCGCCAATCGCAGCAAAATAGGCTACCCCAAGAGCAGTGGTCTCAATTACGTTCGGCTTGTCGACATTAATCTGTAAAACATCAGCGAGATTCTGAACCAACCAGCTATTCTTGACCATTCCCCCATCAACTCTTAATCGAGTTAGAAAAGCACCATCACGCGTCATGCACTCCATCAGATCCCGGCACTGAAAAGAAACGCTTTCGAGAGTTGCCCTAACGATGTCTTCATCCGAGGTGTCCCTTGTCAAGCCAAACAGGGCACCCCTGGCATTAGGATCCCAATATGGAGCACCAAGCCCGGTAAAAGCAGGAATGAGAAATAAACCGTGATTAGAAGAAGCTCGGCTTGCCATAGCCTCAGTTTTCTCGGCAGAGGAGATGAGATGTACCTTGTCCCGCAACCACTGGACGGCGGCTCCAGCAACGAATATGCTCCCCTCTAACCCATACTTGATTTGGCCATCTATTCTGTAGGCAATGGTAGTTAGCAATTTATTTCGTGATCGCACTGCCTCGCTACCAGTGTTTAGCATCATAAAGCAACTTGTGCCAAAAGTGCTTTTCATCATTCCTGGGTCAAAACAGCTTTGTCCCACAAGCGCGGCGTGCTGATCTCCTGCAATACTAAGAACGGGAATCGAACGAGAGAAAAACTCTTTTTTTGAAAAACCAAACTCGTGGACACAGTCGTGGACTGTCGGCAAAATTGTTGGGGGCACGTCAAAAAGAGATAGTAGTTCAGGATCCCAAGATTGAGAATGAATGTTGAACAACATGGTCCGCGACGCGTTAGTAACATCAGTTTTGTGGGAGGCTCCTCCTGTCAACCGCCAAAGAAGAAAAGAATCTACAGTTCCAAAAAGCAGTTTTCCTTTTTCTGCCTTTGATCTTGCTCCCTCTACGCTATCAAGAATCCATTTAATCTTTGTTGCGGAAAAATAGGGATCGAGAACTAGCCCAGTCTTTTTGTTTACCAGACTTTCTAAACCCTCGCTCTTCAAACTTTCACACAATGAGGTGGTCCGACGGTCCTGCCAAACAACAGCGTTATAAATAGGGCGTCCCGTATCTTTATCCCAGATTATGGTAGTTTCTCTCTGGTTCGTAATTCCAATGGCTTCAATGTCCTCGAGTGAAATCGAGTTCTTATTTATGACTTCGATGCAAGAACTAAGGCTAGAAGTCCATATTTCTTCAGGGTCATGCTCAACCCAACCATCTTTAGGAAAATACTGCTGAAATTCTCTCTGGGCTACACCCGACATTCGAAAATCCGAATCAAAGAGAATAGCTCTGGAGCTTGTAGTGCCTTGATCAATTGCTAATATATATTTCTTGGCCATTCCAATTCTTCATTTCCAATTCGCTTTTTTTCTATTAAAGCTTACCAAAATATTTCTTAGAAATAGTTCATTTTGCGAGAGAAGTTTGAGATAAACTGGCGATAAAGAAAGAGTAATTCATGAAAGGAGAAAACAATGCGTGATGTTGTCATCGTTGATAGCGTTCGGACAGGCCTTGCTAAGTCATTTAGAGGCTCTTTTAATCTCACTCGCCCAGACGATCAAGTTGCTCATTGCATTGACGCGTTGCTTGATAGAAACGGCGAAGTTAATCCATCGGAAGTAGACGACGTTATAGTTGGAGCAGCAAGCCAGATCGGTGAGCAAGGCGGGAATCTAGCTCGACTCGCTGTGATTTTATCTAGTCTGCCCACCAGCGTGTCAGGAACTACTATCAGTCGGGCTTGCTCGTCAGGTTTGAACTCAATTGCGATGGCTGCGACTCAAATAGCAAGCGGTTACTCAGATATTATGATCGCTGGCGGGGTAGAATCTATTTCCGCTGGGCAGCGACAAACTCCAGGCAAGTCAAATTCTCACCCATCTATACTAGAGAAATCCCCAGATATATTTATGGCTATGGGAAATACTGCGGAGGTAGTGGCGAGAAGATATAACGTTTCCAGAGAGGCTCAGGATAAATTTGCTTTGCTAAGCCAGGAGCGGACCGCCGCAGCGCAGGAGGCAGGAATTTTCGACGACGAGATTGTTCCGATGAAGGTTCAATGGAAAAAGACTATAGACAAAAATTCTGGAGAGACGGAGATAGTGGATGGGGTTTGCGATCGAGACGAATGTAATCGTCCTGGCACAACACTGGAAGGGTTAACCAAATTGCCTCCGGCTTTTGAAGAGAACGGCACGGTAACTGCAGGAAACGCATCCCAATTATCAGATGGAGCATCCATGACTTTGATCATTAGCGAAAAAAGGGCAATAGAGCTTGGAATCACTCCTTTGGCTTACTTTAGAGGTTGGTCTGTTGCCGGATGCGAGCCGGATGAGATGGGAATTGGTCCTATTTACGCAATACCTAAGCTCCTATCTTCGGCTGGCTTAAAGTTAACAGATATAGACCTTGTGGAATTAAATGAAGCCTTCGCGTCTCAATGTTTATACTGCAGAGAAGAGTTAGGAATCGATCCAGATATATACAATGTGAATGGTGGATCAATCTCAATCGGGCATCCATTTGGAATGACTGGATCAAGGCTTACAGGGCACATAATACGCGAACTAAAAAGACGAGATAAAAGATTCGGGATAGTCTCAATGTGCATTGGCGGGGGCATGGGCGCCGCTGGTTTAGTAGAGTCATGCTAACCAACTATGGAATCCAGAACTCAAATCACCATTTCGACAACGTCTCAGTAAGGAGTTCTATAAAATTAAGAGGTTGATCTAAGAATAGGTGATGCTGTGAATTTTGAAGCTCGTTGACCTCAAGCTCGGGAAGCAGTCCCTTCATGTACTCTGCACTCTTTTTTGAAAATGATTTGCTATTTTCTCCGTAGATTAGAGCGCACTTATTTTTGAGATTAGAAAAATCTTCTTCGAGGCCTAAAATAGGAGTCATTCTTTGGAGGTGCTCATGATCAAATTTCCAGGCAAACCCATCTTCTAAGTACTCTATTGAGTGTCTAGCAATGTAATCAACAATGAAGGAGTTTTCGCAATGCTGAGGTGGCTGAAGACGAAATCTAGATACTGCGGTATCGACACTTGGATAAAGCTTTTGTCGCCCGGGGCGAGGCGGATCAACCTGCTTCATATCGTCGGGGTGTTTTACTCCAGAATCAAGTAGAATGAGACCCTTGAATTTTTCTGGGAAAGCCGCAACCGCTTTTATCGCTAGCACCCCTCCAAAGCTGTGTGCGACGACGACCGTCTCAGCTCCCAAATCATTATTTTGGGCTACTTTAACCAACTCTTCTGCATAGGTTCCACTGTCGTAAGCTTCACGGTGATCGCTATCGCCCATTCCAGAGAGATCGCTTGCGATCACCTTATATTTTGATTTAAAAAAAGGTGCTATAAAATCCCACCATCCCGCGTGAGCGTTGTGACCATG
>MDTA01135892.1_pt1 | contig 11142 bp, 9 predicted proteins | sample 811151 | NCBI WGS metagenome assembly MDTA01 (sample SAMN05326648, study PRJNA326480) | marine metagenome | isolation source: seawater | place: Indian Ocean: South | collected 2010 | reverse complement strand
TTGAATAATCTTATTCAAAATTGCTTTTTTTCCATTTTCTGTAAAAGTAATATTTTTTTCTGGTCCTTCAATTCTATCTCTTATCCATGCTTTTTCATCTGGATCTCCCATATGCATAAATTCATATCCAATTGTTGAGCAATAAGTTTTTTTTAAAATTTCAAGTATTTGATTTAAATCTGCGTATTGAAGTCCCAAAACACCATCTAAAAATATTTTTCTACCGTAATCTTTTTTTGTAAAACCATAAGTCTCAGGTTTTAACTCCGCGTGCTCTTTTTTATCTTGCAAAGATAATGGATCTAAATTCGCAATCAGATGTCCTCTAATTCTGTAAGCCCTAATAAGCATAATGGCTCTGACTGAGTCTTTAGAGGCTTCTTTTATTGATCCAATATCAAAATTAGATGCTTCCTCCAATTTAGCAGTTTTGTCGTTAACCAAAACATTAATTTTTTTAAATTTTTTTTCTGGTGACCAGCTTGGACCTTTAAGATCATTTAAAATTAAAATTTCATCTTCACTCAATCCATCAAAGAACTTTCTCCATCCTTCAGGTAAAGATTTTGGATCAGATAAATAGTCAGAATAAAATTGATTAATAAACTCAGAATTAATTCCTGATAAAAAGGAAGTTTTTTTTAAAGTTATATTATTATCTGAAGAAGACATTAATAATTTATTTTATCATAAATGTGCAAAAATCAACTATTAAGTTTGTCAAATAGTGTTTTACCTATATCGGCTGGAGATTTAGATATTGTTATTCCTGCTGATTTCATAATTTCAATTTTATCTTCAGCTCCACCTTTACCACCAGAGATGATGGCTCCAGCGTGCCCCATTCGTCTGCCTGGAGGCGCTGTTAAGCCAGCGATAAATCCAACCATTGGTTTTTTTATTTTTTCTCTTTTTAAGAATTCAGCTGCCTCTTCTTCAGCAGAACCTCCTATCTCACCAATCATTACGATAGAATCTGTATCCTTATCTTTTAAAAATAGCTCTAAACAATCGATAAAATTTGTCCCATTAATGGGATCGCCTCCTATTCCTATACAAGTAGATTGACCCATGCCATTTGATGAAGTTTGAGCTACTGCCTCATAGGTAAGTGTTCCAGACCGCGAAACAATTCCGACTGACCCTTTTTTATGAATGCTACCAGGCATAATTCCGATTTTACATTCATCTGGAGTAATAATTCCTGGACAGTTTGGACCGATAAGTCTTGATTCACTTTTATTTAAGTATTTTTTTACATTTAACATATCCAAAATTGGAATTCCCTCAGTTATACAAACTATTAATCTAATTTTTGCTTCAATCGCTTCGATGATTGCTGCACCAGCAAACTTTGGAGGTACATAAATCATAGTTGCATCGGCTGAAGTTTTTTCTTTAGCTTCTTGAACGGTATTAAAAACAGGTAAGTTTAAATGTTTTTGTCCACCTTTTTTAGGGGTAACTCCTCCAACTAACTTGGTTCCGTATTTTACTGCTTGCTCTGAATGAAAAGTGCCGTGTGTACCTGTGAATCCTTGACAAATGACTTTTGTATTTTTGTTTACTAAAATAGACATTATTTAATCGCCTCAACAATTTTTTTAGCGGCATTATTTAAATCTGACGCAGATAAAATTTTTAAATTTGATTTATCTAATATTTCTTGTCCTTCTTTAAAATTTGTACCAGCTAACCTTACAACTAACGGAACCGATAAATTTACTTGTTTAGCTGCTTCAACAACTCCTTGTGCTAGAACATCGCATCTCATAATACCTCCAAATATATTAATAAGAATTCCACGTACATTTTTATCGGCAAGAATTAATTTAAATGCTGCGGTGACTTTTTCTTTTGTTGCTCCGCCACCTACATCTAAAAAATTAGCGGGTTCTTGTCCGTACAATTTTATAATATCCATTGTTGCCATTGCTAGGCCCGCGCCATTGACCATACATCCAATTGAACCATTAAGCTTGATATAAGCTAGATCGTATTTGCTTGCCTCTATTTCAGCAGGTTCTTCCTCGTTTAAATCTCTGAGTTTTAATATGTCTGGTCTCCTAAAGATTGCATTATCATCAAAGTTCATTTTCGCATCCAAACATATTATTTTTTCATCTTTAGTTACTATAAGTGGGTTTATTTCAATTAGACTAGCATCTTTCTCAACCAGAATTTTATATAAAGATTTGATAAGATTTTTTGCCGATATTTGTTGTTGCTGGTTTAATTTAAAGATCGATATTATTTTTTCTATCTCATTTTCATCAGGTCCCTCGTTTTTTAAATCTATCTTATTGGTGATAATCTTATCAGGGAGGTCTTTTGCAACCTGTTCAATATCCATACCGCCTTCGGTGCTACTTATAAAAGCTATTTTAGAAGTCTCCCTATCAACTAAACAAGATAAATAAAACTCCTTAGAAATTTCTGAGGCTTCCTCTATGTAAAGCCTTTTAACTTTTTTACCCTCTGGTCCAGTCTGATGAGTAATCAAGTTCATTCCCATCATTTTTTCTGCTTCTTTTTCTAATTCGGAAAGACTTTTTATCAATTTTACTCCCCCTCCTTTGCCTCTTCCACCAGCATGAATTTGTGCTTTTAAAACAAAGTGTTTACTTTTGAGTTTTTCAACTTTGCCTTTAATTTCATCAAGAGAAAAAATTACTACCCCATTAGAAACCGGAGCTCCGTATTTTTTCAGGATTTCCTTAGCTTGGTATTCATGAATATTCATAATTTATTGAAATACAAAAACTATTAATATTAGTTTTTAGATTAAAATCAATTAATTAAACCTTTGAATTTATAAATATTAATATATTAATTTAAATGATGATTTTTCAATATAACTACGAATATAGAATCAAAAAACTCTTAAAATTAGTAAATTTAAGGAGTCTTTACATTCTTGATTTTGGATGTGGTATAGGTAACTGGAATGAGAAAGATGTTAATTTTCATTCTATAAAAAAGATTACATTATATGATAAAAATTTAAAGTTAGCTAAATTTTTAAAGAAAAAATATAATTCAAAAAAAATAGATATTACTTTTAGCTATAAAGAAATTTTAAAGAAAAAGAATTTTAATTTAGTTATACTATCATCAGTAATACAATACATTTCGCCTAGCAAACTTAAAGTTTTGATAAACAAGTTATCTAAAAACAATAAAAAGCTGATTTTTGTTATTTCAGACATACCTTATCTTCCAAGAAAAATTGAATTTTTACTATTGCCATTTTTCAATATTAAAAGATTTCTTTTTATATTAGGTTTAATTTTTTCAAATAATTATAGAAAACTTAATTATTATCTATACCCTAAAAAAAATTTTAACTTTTATAAAAAGATGTTCAACGTAACTTATATTTTTAATTTACATGATCTTAAGTTTTTAAGGTACTCACTAATTTTGAAACCAAAAAAAAATTAATCACATTTTTTTAAATCGTAAATTTTTGTTATGTTATTTATTTCAGAAATATTATAACAAATGTCACTAAGATATATCTTAAAGTTAGTAAAATTTGGCCTGCCAACTGCATAAACAACTTTTATTTTATTTTTTTTGATTATATTTTCAATATGTTTTTTATAAAACTTGAAATATTTATGGTTGTCTAAAGGATAACTGTTGTTATCATGTGTATACCATCTATTAGGTATGTTCAAATTTTTTTCTGTAATCAACGAAAAAAATTGATATTCAGTTAACACCATTACATTTCTTTCTTCATTTCTAATTGCTGTTATTGCTTGTTTCAATAATGAAATTTCTTCAACAGGATTTTCAGAATAGCCTGGTGTGATCCACTTTAAACCCTTAAACTTTTCATTAAGTTTTTTTGCGTCAATAAATTTATTTAAATTTGTATTTTGTAAGTCCATGAATTTTCTTTTTTCGTTATACTCAAAATGGTATTTAATGACGCAAAAAATCGTTAGTAAAATTATTAAATAATTTATTGGCCTACTGGTCTGATTTTTTCTAGCTTCTAGATAAACATGAATGAATCCTCCAATAAAAGGAATAAAGGAAAAAATAAAAGTCTGGTTGGATGTGATAAGTTGATTAAATATAAGTAACAGTCCTACAAGTATTAGAGAAAAGTTAATTAATAAATTTTCAAAAGAAATTTTATTTTTTATCTTATCGTGTATCGTAATAATCAGTAATATTAATATTAAAATATTTATGAATTTGAAATGACCAATTACATTTCTAAATGTAAATCTTCCTGATAATGATATATGCGCCATTTCATCACCAGAGATTCTATAGTCACCCATAGTTAACGGAAATAAAAAATATTGTTGTATAAAATTTTCTATAGGTATTTCAACAATTAAAAGAAAAATAATAAAAGCAAAAAATATCGAAAAAAGTCCTCCAAAAAAATAATTTAAAAATATTCTATTTTCTTTTCTAAGAAAAAAAATCGACGAAAATAAAATTATTACAAAGTTTACAAAGGTAGATGGATTTTGCATACTTAAAAAAGCAAGTGTCATTATAATAGGTAGGAAAAAAAAATATTTTTTATTTCTGTTTTTTATACCATTAAAAAAAATTAGAATTGCCAATAAGGAAAATACATATGAGTGTATATATGCGAATGGAGTTCCAGAAATAGAATAACATAGAACACTCAGTCCTATTGCATAAACGAAACTTAAATGTTTATTAAGATTAAAATTTAATAAAATTTTGAAAAAAAAATATACAATTAAAGAATTTATAACAGAACTGTGTATTGTGTAGCTTGACCATTTTAAACCAAAAATTTTGAAAAAAATTGATTGGAAATAATCAACGAGTAGACCAGTAGTAATCCAAATGTCTTTAAAAGGGTGTCTACCTATTAAAATATTATATGCAGTATCAAAGAAAGCAAATGTATCAATTGGAAACACGCCTAAATTGGCATAATAGTAATTAAAAAAAAATGAAAAAAATATTAATAGAGTTGAATAAATTAAACTTATATTTATAAACTTTTTGTTCATTTGTGATTATTAGCTTATAATTATAAAGTTGTTAATTGATTTTATTTATATTTAATCTTAATTTTATTTTGATGCCAAAAAATAGCAATGAAGACAGATAGAAAATTATATACAATTGATGAAGCTAGTAATTTATCAATAGGTGAGGTTCATAATCTTTACAAAGATTTTATTAACCCGAACCAAACTGATATTTTTTCATCTTTGCCATTCGGGAATGAGACATTTGAGAGTGCTGAAGGAGTTCACATGTTTACTTCGAATGGTAAAAAGATTTTAGACTTTACGGGTGGTTTAGGCGTTCTGGGTTTAGGTCATAATCATCCAGATATATTGAATGCTAGGATAAAATATCAAAATGAAAAGAGGGTCGAGGTACATAAAATAATCTTTTCAAAATATATGGCTGCTTTATCAAGTAGCATATCCTCTTTATTGCCTAATAACTTAAGGAAATCTTTTTTTCTAAATTCTGGCGCAGAAGCTGTGGAAGCTGCAATCAAAATTTGTTTTAAATCTTTTAAATCAAAAAAGAAAAATATTCTTTTTTCAAATAAATCTTATCATGGAAAGCTTATAGGAAGCGGATCTATATCTGGATCTTATAATAAAGAAAGTCAGTTTCCTCAAATGGAAAATTGTAAAAGTTTTATTTTTAATGATCCAACTGATTTAGAAAAAAAGGTTATTGAAAATAATAATGATGGTGGAGTTTATTGTGTAATTATTGAACCTTACAGTGCTAGTCTCTTGGAAAGTTGTTCAAATGATTTTATAAAAAAATTATTTGAACTTAAAGTAAAATATAAATTCAAAATAATTTTTGATGAAGTTTTCACAGGTTTTTATAAATCTAAAAAAATGTTTTATTTTCAAAATTTTCCTAATATTACTCCAGATATAATATGCTTATCTAAAACTCTTGGGGGCGGAAAATCTTCTATTTCATGTTTAGTTATTGATGAACAAACTTATAATGATTCTTACGGTAAAATAAGTGACACATTTCTTCATACAACAACTTACAATGGTTTTGGAGAAGAAAGTGTTACCGCTTTAGCGGCTTTAAATATTTTATCAAAGAAAGAATTTACTGACAAAGTACATCAACTTTCAGATCACATGAAAAAAAAATTGAATGAGTTAGAGTCAAAACATATTGATAAAATTGAAAAAATTAAGGGTACTGGTATTTTAAATGGTATAATTTTTAAATCTTTTCCGTCTCAAGTAGGAGAATTAATGGAAAAAATACCATCTGAATTTGTAAAGGATAGAAGTTTTTTTCTTAAAAAAATTACGGCAACAGCAATATCAAGTGAGTTGTACAAAAAGTATAATATTTTAACAGCAATAAATGACTCTAAATTTTCAAATCATCTATGTGTTGCACCATCCTTGATAATTCAGAAAGATGACATTGATTATTTTTTTGACAGTTTAAGCAGGACTTTAAATGAGAATTTAAATCTTAAATCCATTGAATTGATTTTAAATTTTGTTAAATCTAAATTTTAATGAGATTAGATAATTTCAGATTTGAAAAAAAAATTATTGAGTCTTGGAATAATACAATTAAAAGTACGGCAATAGTCATCCATCCAAAGAATACTTTGGAATTAAGAAAATTAATTAAATTTCTAAAAAAAAATAACAAAAAATATTTAATTCGTACTGGATCATGCTCTTATGATAGTAAATCGATTAATCCAGATTTAGAAACTGTTGTAATATCATTAAAGCTTTTTAATAAAGTTCTAAATTTAAATAACAAAAAAAGGTTTGTTGAAGTTGAAGCTGGTGCATTAATTTCAGATGTAATAAAAAAGATTAAAAAAAAGAATGTCACTTTATTTTCAGTACCTGGAGGAGAAAAAGTATCAGTTGGAGGTGCAATTTCAGCAAACACAATTGGAAAAGATTCTACAGCTAAAGTTTCCTCCTTTGGGGATACGCTGATATCAATTGAGGCTATTTCCACAGATGGTAAAATTCGAAATATTTCAAGCAGAGAAAAGCTGAATAAATTTGTAGGCGCATTTGGTATGGAAGGAATAATTTTAAAGGCAAAATTAAAACTTAAAAAAATGAAATCTCAAAACTTATTAATCAAAACAAAAATATTAAAGAATTTGAGCGAGGTAGTAAACGAATTTAAGGGAAAATCTGAATATCACTATATTCAATTAGATCCTTTTTTTAGAAGTGATACTTTTGGTATTTCATTTAAAGCGAACTCTATAGATCAACAAAATGATTATTATAAAAGTATAAGTTTAAATACTTTGAAGATCGAAAAAATTATATTCAAATTTTTTGGAAATTTTATAAATAATCTGACCTGGAGGATTTTTTATAAATTATTTTTTTTATTTAATGCTAAGGTAAATAAGATTATTGATATTCATAATTTTCATTACAGTTCGAAATACAAGCACTTAATACCTCAATCATGTAGTGGTGGTTTAATAGATTATGAAATTTTGATAAAGAAAAATTTTCTTTCTGAAATGAACAATTTAATAAATATTTTGAAGAAGAATGAAATTTTTCCTATGTACGTTATCATTAAAAAAGTTTTTAAATCGAAAAATAATTATTGTTATCAATTTAATCAAAATGGTTTTGCAGTTGCAATATCAGTGAATAAATCAAAAATAAAAACTGAAAATTTAGATGCATTTAGAGATTATTTATTTAAGAAAAAATATAAGATTAATCTGTCCAAAACTGATGAAAAGTTTATAGAAGTTAAAAATAATGGTAGTAATTTATTTTTAAGTTTATATAAAGAAAAGTTATTGAAACAATATGGAATATCAGGGACAAGAATTAGAGGCTTTTGATAAAGCAAAAATTTTTCAGAAATACATTTTTTTTCAAATTAAAAAATATTTTAAAAATGGTATCTTTGAAGTAGGCGCAGGTTTAGGGAGTTTTTCAAAAGAATATATTAATGATTATCAAGATATTCATTTAAGTGATCTGGATACTCAAAATTTTAAAACTCTTAAAAAAAAATTTTCAGAAAAAAAAATAAAGATTTCGCAAGAAAAGATTCAAGATACTAGTCTTAAATATAATACGATCGTATATTTAAATGTATTGGAACACATTAAAGAGGATACAAAAGAAATCAATGATGCTGAGTCAAAATTAAATCCAGGAGGAAATATTATTATACTAGTGCCTGCACATCAAAATCTTTATTCAAAATTTGATAAAGCAGTAGGTCACTGCAAGAGATATGACATCGATTACTTTAAAAATATTAATAATAATAAATTAAAAATTAAAAAATTAATTCATTTAGATATGTTTGGATACTTTCTTTACTTTTTGAATAAAATTTTTTTTAAAGAGGAAGAATATCCATCAACTTTTAAGATTATGGTTTGGGATAAAATTTTTATTCCGATTACAATTTTATTGGATTTTCTATGTTTCTATAAATTTGGTAAAAATATTTTGTGCGTCTACGAAAAAACTTAAATTAAAGAGAATTATCGATTTTTTGTGCAGCGGAAAAAAGATCTTGCACAGATTTAATAGATTTTTCAAAATTTTCTTTTTCACTTTGACTTAAATTTAATTCTATAACTTTTTCAACTCCATTTGCTCCGATAATAACCGGCACACCAGCATACAAATTTTTTACACCATACTCTCCATTTAGAAAAGCTGCGCATGGAAGTTCCTTCTTCAAATCTTTGATATAGCTTTCAGCCATCTCAACACCAGATGCTGCGGGAGCATAAAAGGCAGAACCTTTTTCTAAATATTTTACGATCTCCGCACCTCCTTTCTTCGTTCTATCAATTATTGCATTTAATCTTTCTTGTTTAATTTTACCTTCATTTACTAATTCAATAATTTTTTTCCCATCTACCAGTGTTGTGCCGAGCATTGCTACCATACTATCTCCATGACCACCAAGTACAAATGATTTAATTTTTTTTACAGAAACTTTCAATTCTTGAGATAGGAAATAAATAAATCTGGAGGAGTCTAATATTCCTGCCATTCCCACCACTTTATTTTTTGGTAAACCAGAGTATTTTTGCAATGCCATAACAATCACATCTAAGGGATTTGTTATACAAATTACAAAAGCGTTAGGAGAAGTTTTTTTTATTCCTTCAGCTACTTCTTTAATTATTTTCAAATTGATTCCCAAGAGATCATCTCTTGTCATTCCCGGCTTTCTTGGTACACCTGCCGTGATTATAATCACATCAGAATTTTTTGTATCTTCGTAATTACTAGTTCCTGATAATTGTATATTAAAACCGTTTACTGGAGAAGACTGAGCAATATCTAAGGCTTTTCCTTTAGCAATACCCTCCGCAACATCAAATAAAACTACATCTGCAAGTTCTTTTAATGCTATTAAATGCGCCAAAGTTCCACCGATTTGTCCAGCTCCAATTAATGTAATTTTTTTTCTCATTATTAAGTTTATTTCATTGTTGGCATCACAAATTCGGGATCAGATCTTGGTCCAGACGGCCATCTAGAGGTAATTGTTTTTAATTTAGTGTAAAATCTTACTCCCTCCGGGCCGTGCATATGCTGATCACCAAATAAAGATCTTTTCCATCCTCCAAAACTATGAAATGCCATTGGAACCGGAATTGGGATATTGATTCCAACCATGCCAATTTTCGCTTTACTAGAAAAGGTTCTACCAGAGTCTCCGTCTCTAGTAAAAATGCTTACACCATTTCCGAATTCATGATCATTCACCAATTGTAAAGCTTCATCAAAATCTTTTGCTCTTACTACTGACAAAACAGGACCAAAGATTTCCTCTTTATAAATTCTCATATTTTTTGTAACTTTATCAAATAAACATCCTCCTATAAAAAATCCTTTTTCATATCCTTGAATTTTAAAATTTCTTCCATCAACAACTAATTCGGCTCCTTCTTTTTCGCCAATATCAACGTAGCTTTTTACTTTTTCTAAATGATCTTTAGTAACAAGGGGCCCCATCTCAGATTGTTTATCCATTCCAGGCCCAACTTTTAACATCTCAACTTTTTTTGCTAATTTTCCAACAAGTTTATCTCCTATTCCTCCAACCGCAACTGCTACTGATTGGGCCATGCATCTTTCTCCAGCGGAACCATATGCGGCTCCCATTAATCCGTTTACTGCTTGATCTAAATCACAATCAGGCATTACTACGCAATGATTTTTCGCACCTCCTAATGCTTGAACTCTCTTTTCTTTTTTAGCACAATTTTCATAAATATATTTTGCAATAGGTGTTGAACCAACAAAACTCATTGCAACCACATCTTTGTTATCAATCAAGGCATCTACAGCCTCTTTATCCCCATTAATAATATTTAAAACTCCGTCAGGTAGTCCGGCCTCTTTGAGTAATTCAGCTAAACGTATAGAGCAAGATGGATCTTTTTCAGAAGGTTTTAGAACGAATGTATTCCCACAGGCTATTGCCATTGGAAACATCCACATTGGAACCATTGCAGGAAAATTAAAAGGAGTTATGCCAGCACAAACACCAAGTGGTTGTCTTATAGACCAACTGTCTACATTTGAACCTACATTTTCAGTAAACTCACCTTTTAACATTTGCGGTATCCCGCAAGCATACTCAACTACTTCAAGTCCACGCGTTAGTGATCCTTTTGCATCCTCAAAAACTTTGCCATGTTCAGAAACTATGATTTTTGTTAGCTCGTCTGAATTTTTTTCAATTAACTCTTTAAATTTGAACATCACTCTTGCTCTTTGAAGCGGAGGCTTTAATGACCAGGATTCAAAAGCTTTTTTTGCATTAGCTACAGCCTTATTAACATCATCTGTTGTTGCTAATTTTACTTCTGCGCTTTGTTCTCCAGTTGCTGGATTAAATACTTTACCTACTCTTTTCGAGTCCCCTAAGAATTCTTTACCCCCAACAAAATGTTGAATTGTTTTCATGATGTAATTGAATAAATAAGCTTTTAGCTTGTTGCAAGCATTTTTTTGATAGAGCCTATCGCTTTTGCCGGATTGAGCCCTTTAGGACATGAATTAGTACAATTCATAATAGTATGACATCTATATAATTTTAATTCGTCTGCTACTTTCTTCAATCTCTCTTTTTTATCAC
>MDTA01129478.1_pt1 | contig 11142 bp, 10 predicted proteins | sample 811151 | NCBI WGS metagenome assembly MDTA01 (sample SAMN05326648, study PRJNA326480) | marine metagenome | isolation source: seawater | place: Indian Ocean: South | collected 2010 | reverse complement strand
CCAATATGTCTAATACCTATTGAATAAATAAATTTATCTAAAGAAATAATCTGAGATTTTTTAATAGCTAATTTTAAATTATTAATTGATAATTCTCCCCATCCCTCTAACTGTTCAATCTTATTGTAGTTAAGTTTAAAAATATCCGATGGTTCTTTAATTAAGTTCAAATCCCAAAATTGTTCTACTACTTTTTTTCCAAGACCATCAATATTTAATGCTTCTTTTGATACTAAATGTTTTAGCTTTTCTCTGGCGATAAAATTACAATTATATCCTTTACTACACCTTCTTACCGCATCAAGTTTTTTTGTACTTTTGCTAAATTCTTTAATAGTTTTTGAACCACATAAACATTTATCTGGAAATATAAATGTTTTACTATTTTTGTCTCTTTTAGACTTGTCAACTGAAACTACTTGAGGAATTACATCTCCAGCTCTCTGAATTTGAACAGTGTCTCCAATTCGTATTCCTTTACGATCAATTTCATCTTCATTATGTAGTGTAGCATTTGAAACAACTACACCTCCAACATTTACTGGTTCAACTTTAGCGACAGGAGTAATCGCGCCTGTCCTTCCAACTTGAATTGTTATATCTTTGATTTTTGTAATAGCTTTCTCTGCAGAAAATTTGTATGCAATTGCCCACCTTGGTGAATTGGATGTATTGCCCAATCTACGTTGTAAAGACAAATTATTTACCTTAAAAACAAGTCCATCTATATCGTAATCTAATGATGATCGTATTAGATTAATTTTTTCGTGTTGTTTTTTTATTTCGTTGATGTCGCTAACAACTTTTATTAAAGGGTTAGTTTTGAAATTCCAATGAGAAATCTCTTCTAAAAATTCTGATTGCGTTTCAAAACTAAATGGTTTTACAGCTCCAAAACCATATGCAAAATATTTTAGTGGCATCTTTGCTGTTTCCTTAGGATCTTTTTGCCTTAGCGACCCACCTGCAGCATTTCTTGGATTAGCAAAACGATCTTTAATTTTAAGGAAGTCTTTTTTTCCAATATAAATCTCACATCTAATTTCAATCAAGTTTGGAACTTTATTAGAAGTTATTTTTAAAGGTATTTCTTTAATAGTTTTTAAATTTTCTAGTATATCTTCACCCGTATAACCATCACCTCTAGATAGTCCTTTAGTTAATATACCTTTTTCGTAAATTAATGTTGCAGATATACCATCAATTTTTGGTTCTGAAATCAATTCAATATTTTTTTTATTAATATTTAAAAAATTATTAATTTTTTTTATGAAAACTTCCATATCATCAATATTAAAAGCGTTTGATAAAGATAACATTGGTTGTAAATGATCGACCTTAGTAAATTTATTGGACGGAGGAGCTCCTATTATTTGATTTACAGATCCAAATTTTTTCAAAAAACTAAATTTTTTTTCTAAAGTAAGAATTTCCTGTTTTAGTATATCGTATTCTGAATCAGAAACTGTTGGCTTATCCTTAATATAATAAGAAATATTATGCTTTTTTAATAATTTTACCTTTTTAAAATAAAGTTCTTCAATTTTTTTTGACTCATCCATATTATTTTATTTTATTGATAATTCTTTTAAAAATATTCTTTTTTTGATTTGGTTGTTTTTTTTTAATAAAATTATAATCTTTGTTAAGTATTTTATAAGATTGTTCAAACCATTTACTAGAATTGTAATTATAGCCTAGAATACTTGCATATCTTTTTGCTTCCTCTTCAAGGCCTAAATGATAATGTATCTCTACAAGTCTGTGTAGTGCCTCTTCTATAAAAATGGTTTTACTGTATTGATCCACAATGACTTTTAGTCTGTTAATTGCAGGCACCCATTTTTTAACTGAGATATAATATTTCGCTATATAAAGTTCTTTTGCGGATAGTTGATTTTGTATTAGGTCACTTTTAAACTTGAGGTCAATTGCATAATCATTATTTGGATATTTTTTTAAAAAAAAATTAATTTGTTTTCTTGCTTTTAGTAGAGGCTCTAAATCTTTTTTCTCGTCTTCAATTTGTTCGTAGTAAATAATCGCAAGAAGATAGTAGGCATAAATTGTGTTTTTGTCTCCTGGATAAGTAGTTAGAAATCTATTTAAACTCTCTTCGGCTTCTTGATAAAAATTTATACCATATAATGAGTATGATGCCATTATTGCAGCTTTAGCTGCCGCCTTTGGATCTTCGAAATTTAGTTCTGCTTCAGAAAATTTTTTTGAGGCAAAAAAGAAATCATTTTCTTTAAAAGCCCTTAGCCCTTCCTCATAAGTAATATATGGATTTATTTTTTTTGTAGGTTCATAAATCACTTCCTCTTTAGAACAAGATATAAAAATGAAAAATGCTAAGAATAGATATATTAATTTTGCTCGCACTTCTGCAAGTATTACCAGATTTTATTTTAATTTATAGGACTTATTTTCTTTTAACTGCTATGCGTTTACAGCTATTTTTTCTAAATTTTTAGATTGTAATTTCTTCGAGACTTCAAATTTATTTTGAAATATTAATTGAAAAGTTGATTGTGTGTTAAATAATTTCCTTAAAAATAAGTTTGTCAATTCATGGCCACCTTGATAGCAACTGACTTTTCCAATAATTCTAAAGCCAGATAAAAGAAAATCCCCAGCTAAATCTAAAATTTTATGATTAACAAACTCTTTTTCATTTCTTAATCCATCTTTGTTTAAAACTTTATCGTCATTAACGACTATCGCATTATCCAAGGAACCACCTTTTGCTAATCCAAATTTTTTAATTTTTTCAATATCTTCGAATAAACAAAACGTTCTTGAACTGATTACTTCATCTAAATTATCCTTTTGAAAATCAATTACATTTTTTTGTTTTCCTATTATTTGGTTTTCATAATTCAGTTGAAAACTTACTTGTAAAGACTCTTCGTTTGGTTCTATAGAAATTTTTCTTTTACCGTCAATTAATTCAATTTTTTTTGAAATTTTTAAGTACTTTCTTTTTTTATTCTGAGTTGTTAGGTTATACTTCTTTAAAATATTTATAAAGTCTTTTGACGAACCATCCATTATAGGCACTTCTTCGTTGTCTATCTCAACGATTGCATTATCAATACCTATTATATAAAATGCAGCAAGCAAGTGTTCTACGGTTGAAACTTTTATACCGTGATCATTTTCGAGAGTAGTACATAACCTAGCAGAGGAGACATTACTAAAATTTGCTTTAATAATATTATTGCTCTTTAAGTCTGTTCTTTTAAAAACTATTCCTTCATCTTCCCTGGCAGGAAGCAAAGATATTGATGCACTTTTTCCAGAGTGCAAACCTATACCTTCGAGACTTATTTTTTCAGATAATGTTTTCTGATAAATATCGTTCATTTAAACTGTTATACTTGAGGAAAGTATTATTCTTAAAACAACTAATGTTTCTAAAAATAACAACGGTTACCCAAATATTGTGTCGAAAAACCTTGCTATAAAGGACTTTTGAGATTGAGAGACTGGTATTGCCTCTTTTTTCCAGCCAAAATGAACAAGTTTATTAGCCGTGTTAATGATGCTTTCGTTAGATACATTTTCTACTAAGTGAAAATTTGAATTATTTTTTTTTAAAAATGTCGTTTGATAAATTTCATTGAAGGATTTTGATAGTGTTTTATGATCTATTTCAAAAAAAATTTTATTAGAAATTTTGTCAAAAAATTTGAAATTGATATTTTGAAACAAAATTATTTCATAAATTTCTTTAATTCGTGCAAAAGCAATTTCATATAATAGCTTTTTTTTTATCTTTCTATAACCGCCATCATTGAATAAATTCTCTTCGATTAAATCTTCTGGAAATATATCTTTTTTTAACTCAATTTCGTTTAGTATTTTTTCTACTGTATTAATCTTTAAAGAAGTAACTTTAGAAATATCCTTTATTATAATATCTGATCCAAATTTAAAATTTTGTTCTAATTTGAGAGAATTATTTTCAAAAAAAAATATTTTGGAATTATCTTTACAGATTTGAATATAAAAAAAGCTGTCGGCATTTTGGTTGCTTTCACTTATATAAGCTCCTTTGACAAAACTTTTTAATAGTATTTTCTTAATCTTTAAATTGCAATTTTTAAATAGATTATTCAAATTTTTATAATCATTACTTTTTATTAATGAAAAGCATAGTTCATGTGAATAAAAGTCTCCAAAAAGTCCAATTGGAAGATTTTCGATATTTTTATTATCTAAATTATACTTAGAGTTAAAAATATGAAGAATATTTTTATTTGTCTCAATTTCACCAACACATGATTTTAAAGTATTAAGAATGTATGTAATATTTTCTTTAAGAATTTGAGATCCATTTAATTTTTTGAATCCTGTAAAATTAATAAATGTAAGATCAAAATTATCAAGTATAAGAACAATATCTTTAAAGATATAATTTAATTTTTGCTCAATAATATAAATATTTTCTTTGATTGTATTAAAGACTTTTTCAAAATTAGAAATACCATTATTGATAATTCCTTCCATAGAAACTTTTGACTCGTATATAATATTTAAATTGTTTTGACTGTTATCTTTTCTGACATAAAAAATAAAACTTGAATGGTTTATTTCTAAATAAAGTGATGGTTTTGAATTTTCCATATATTATTTCATAATAAGTTGATTATTTATTCTATAATCAAATATTTTGTATTTTTTAAAATTTTCTTTTTTACTAATGCTTAAATAATTTTTTAAACTTTTTAAATAATATTTTGGAGGAAGTTTAATAATATTATCATTTAAAGTTTTTAAATCCCATCTCCCAGTTTCAAAAAAAGAATATTTTTTAATTATATCAATTGGAAAATCTATTTTTATTAAATTAAAATATAGAGATTTAAATTCATCTTTATTTCCAAAAATATAAGGCAAATTTTGGTAATCTGGCAAATTCGTAAATTCCATTAATTCAATTTTTTCACTCAAATAATATTTTTTTTTTTTATTTAACAATACTCCAATCGGTTTTTTTTCAAAAATTTTGATTATTAAAGTGCTGGGATACTTTTTTTTTACATTGAAACTATCGATAAAACTGTTTTGCATTACCATTCTTTCAATTTCTTTATTCTTTAAAAATAAAAGGCTTTCATTGTAAATAGGGTTTAATAATTTTTGAATTTCCCTCTCTGTCACTAAAGAATTATTTTCAATTCTTATTTCCTCAATATTAAATTTTGAGATTAATAATTTTTGCTTTGAAATAATTGTAGTTAAAAAAATAAACAGAATAACAGAAATTACTACACGTTTTTTCATTTGTTTGTACTTGCATCTAATAAAATCTTTTCAACTAAATTTTCAAAATTCAATCCTTTGTAATTTGCAATTTCTGGAACTAAAGACAGGGATGTCATTCCGGGCTGAGTGTTTATTTCTAATAAGTAAAACGTATTTTTAAAATACTTGAAATCTGATCTAGTTACCCCTCTACAATTTAAAATCAAATGAGTTTTTTTTGCAATTCGTAAAACCTCACTATATTTTTTTTTCGATAATCTTGCAGGCATTACATGCTTTGTCTTAGCTGTTTTAGTATATTTAGCCTTATAGTCATAAAACATTCTTTTGGGTATAAGTTCTATTGCTCCTAATGGGTTTCCATTTATAACTGCTACTTGAACCTCTTGACCTCCAATATATTCCTCAAAAATTAGCTCTTCATATTTCTTAAATAACAACTTAATAGATTTAAGTAATTTTTCTTTGTTTTTACAAATTTCTACACCTAGACTTGACCCTTCATTAATTGGTTTTAAAACAATAGGATATTTAATTTTTTTTATTTTAATGAGTTTTCGAAAATTTTTTTTTTTTATATTCAGATTTTTTTATTGTAAAAAATTTTGGTGTTTTTATTTCATTTTTTATAAATATTTTTTTTGAAATGAATTTATTCATAGCATTAAAGGAACTAATTACACCAGAATGTGTATATGGAATTTTTAAGTACTCAAAATAACTCTGTGCTACGCCATCTTCACCATCTTTACCATGAAGGGCATTAAAAATAACATCAGTTTTTTTTTTATTAATTAAATTTAAATTTTTTTTTTTTGGATCAAACGATGAAACTTTATAGCCTTTTTTTTTTAAAGCTTTAATACATGCTTTGCCACTTTTCAGACTGACATTCCTTTCGCCCGAAGTTCCACCTAAGACTACTAAAACTTTTTTAAATTTTTTTTTATTCACCAATAATTTTTATCTCTAATTCTAATTTCTCTCCAGTTTTTTCAAAAACCTGCTTTTTAACTCTATTTATCAAATTCTCAATATCAGAGGATTTAGCATTACCGTTATTCACAAAAAAGTTGCAATGTTTATTTGAAATCATGGCATCACCTTCCTTAAAATTTTCGCATTCAGCCTTTTTAATTAACATCCAGGCCTTTTTGTTTTTGCTAATATTTTTGAATGTGCTTCCACATGTTTTTATTTGACTTGGTTGGTCTAGTTTTTTTTTATTGATTAAATATTTTTGTTTTTTTTCAATTTCTTCTTTTATTCCAACTTTACCTCTAAGTTTTACTGCAGTAATGATTAAATTCTTTGATAAATCAGTTCCTCTATACGAAAAATTTATATCCTCTTTTTTAATTTCTATCTCTTTTAAATTGCTTTTATCTATTGCAATTATTGATAGCAAAACTTTAGAAATATCATTTTCATAACAACCACTATTCATAATAATTCCGCCTCCAATAGAACCCGGGATACAAGATAAAAACTCTAAATTACCCAAATTATTATTTTTAGCAAAATCCGCTATTTTTTTATCAAGTGTTGCGCCACCTGTTTCGATAATATTTTTACCTATAATCTTTGTATAAGAAAAATTTTTTCCTAACTTTATAACAGCTCCTTTAACTCCATTGTCCCTAAATAAAATATTTGAGCCTGCACCAACTATTGTTGTTCTTAAATTATGTGATTTTATCTCTTTTAAAAAATAAATTAATTGTTTCTTGTCTTCAGCTTTAAAAAAATACTCAGCTTTTCCACCTAAATTAAACCAACTATAATTAGATAAGTTTACATTCTCCCTAAAATTTTCTTGCAATTTTTTGTTAAAGCTTTGTTTTAAAGTCATAATGTTGTTTTAAGTACATTCATCCATTTAGATATCAATCCTGCTCCCATACCAATAATTATTTCATTACTTATTAAATTCTTTTTTAAGAATTTACATAATTCTATCTGATTTCTAACAATTATCGTTTGAGTTTTTGAATTTTTAGCAATTAAATTTGCAAATTTTACTGTATCAAATTTTATATTTTTCTTTTCACCTGCTGCGTAAAGAGGACATACAATAACTATATTTGATTTTTTAAAACACTTCGAAAAATCATTTTTTAAAGAAATTACTCTTGAATACCTGTGGGGCTCAAAAATACTTATTATTTTTCTGTTTGAATTTACATTATGAACTCCCTCTAAAATTGAAGTAATCTCGGTAGGATGGTGGGCATAATCATCATAGAAGTCATTTTTATTTTTGGAAAAAACTTTTGTCATTCTTCTTTGAACGCCAGAAAAATTTATTAAAGATTTTTTAATCATACTAAGTTTCGCACCAAGATTAAGACAGACAATTAAAGCTGCTGCTGAATTTAGTACATTATGTTTTCCCAATAATTTAACAGTTATATTTTTTATGATTTTGACTTTATTGCTCGAGTCCTTAAATTTTAAATCAAAACTTGTGTGATCAAAATGATATTTTATATTTTTTATTTGATACTGAGCTTTTCTACTTTCACCGTAAGTGAGAATATTTTTGTTTTTTATTTTATTTAAAATATTTTTGATATTAGTATTATCTAAACAAATTACAGATTTGCCAGTAGGGGGAGTTTTATTTATAAATTCTACAAACGAATTTTCTAAATTTTTGTAATTTTTATAAAAGTCTAAATGCTCATAATCAATATTTGTTACAATGGAATAATTAATAGGTAATTTTAAGAAACTTCCGTCTGACTCATCGGCCTCAAGAATAGCCCAATCTCCCTTTCCAAGTTTTGCATTGCTTTTAAGAGAATTTATTACCCCACCATTGATAATTGTGGGATCTAATTTTTGATCTGACAAAATTTTTGCAACTAAAGATGTTGTTGTAGTTTTTCCATGAGAACCAGTAATTATTATATTTTTTTTTAAAGAAACAACATCAGCTAAGACTTCAGCCCTAGAGTAAATAGGTATTTTATTTTTTTTTGCATATTTTAATTCGACGTTATTTTTTTTTATTGCTGAAGATTTAACCAGAATATTAGCTTTTTTTACATTATTTATTGAGTGACCAACAAATATTTTAATTTTAGATCTTGAACAACTAACAGTGTTTTTGTTTTTATTTTGATCGCTTCCTTGAATTTTAAAACCCATATTGTTCATTATCTGTGCTAGTCCGCTCATTCCAATACCGCCGATACCAACAAAATGAATAATATCTTTTTGTCCTAAATTAATTTTTTTCATCCAAAATTTTTTCTAATTGATTTTTTAAATTTCTAAAAACATCTTTGTCAGAATATTGTCTTTGTTTTGATAAAATATTCTTAATTCTAGATTTATCTTGATAAAAAGATCTTATCAGATCATATAATTCATTTTTCATCTTTTTTTCCTCTAATAAATACCCAAAACCCTTTTTTTGGTAAAACTCAGCATTTTTGAACTGATGATTGTCAGCAGATGAAGGTAGGGGAATAGAAATGAAAGGTACTTTCACATTTATTAACTCTCCTAAAACAGATGCACCCGATCGCGTTATAACTAGATTTGCTTTTGAGTAATACTTATTAATGTTATCGGTAAAGTTGAATATTTCACAATCGATATCTGCCTCTTTATATGAAAGTGAAAGTTGAGCATTCTGGTTTATCTGACATTGTTGATAGATTTTTATCGGCATTCCAATATTTTTTAACCTTTTAAAAATCTGCGGGAGCTCCTCTGCAAAAATTTTTGCTGCCTGACTACCACCTAAAACAAGTATATTTATATTATTTAAATTTTCTTTTGTGTCTTTAAAAGTATTTATACTTAATATTTCCTCTCTTATTAAATTTCCTATCTCAACAATCTTTTTATTATATTTTTTTGAAACTCCCTCAAGATTTTTATAAGAAACAAATAATTTTTTTGCGGAAGGTAGCAAATATTTATTAGCTTTTCCTAAAATTAGATTATTTTCATAGATAACAAATTTTATTCTTAAAATTGAAGCAGCAAAGCAAATTGGAAAAGATGAATAACCCCCCATACCAATTATAATTTTAGGCCTAATAAACATTAAAATTAAAGTTGATTTTATTATTGAATAAATAATAGTTAATATAGATAAAAAAAATTTATAAATATTTTTTTTTATTAAAGGTGATGAAGGAATCTTAATTACTCTTAAATTTTTATTATTTTTTAAATAATTTAAACCTCTCCTATCTGTAGATAATATTAATTCGTAATCTTTTTTTAAAATATCAATTAAACTATAAGCTGGAAAAATGTGTCCTCCGGTTCCTCCAGTTGCAATTAATACCTTTTTTTTAATCATATAAATAAGATTTATTCTTTGTGTAATTTAAAACTAATCCAGCTAAAATTGCGCTACCAACCAATGATGAACCTCCATAACTTAAAAATGGGAGAGTCATGCCTGTAGTTGGTAACAAACTAGTATTTACTCCTGCATGAATAAATGTCTGAAATATTAATAATGTTGCCAGCCCGCTTAAAGAAATTTTCAAAAAATCATTTTCCTGATTGAAGCAATTTTTAATTATTCTAAATGAAATATATAAAAAAATCATGAGTATCATTATTGAAACCAGAGAGCCATACTCCTCAGAGATTACAGCTATAACGTAATCAGTGTGCGCCTCTGGAACACTTTCTTTCAAAATACCCTCTCCCATACCTTGACCTGTCAAACCTCCAAGTTTAATTGCATCTAAAGCTGAGGATGATTGGAATTTATCTCCCTGACTAGGATCAAAAAACATGATTAATCTATTGATTATATATCCAAATTTTACAGGTAAAAAATACAATAATGAACCTAAAGTTATAGAAAAAACTATTAAAAAAATTGATATATAAATTAAGCTGACACCAGAAACAAAAACAGTAGCAACCCAACAACCTACTAGCAAAATTGATTGTCCCAAATCTGGTTGGTCAATTAGTAAAATTATAACTGAACTTAATAAAAAAAAACTTAAGATATATTTAATTTGTGAGTTTTTAAATTGATCTAAAGTCAATATTCTTACTGTTGCTAATATAAATAAAGGTTTTAATATTTCAATTGGTTGAAGTCTGAAAAAATATAGATCTAGCCATCTTTTAGCACCTTTTACTTCAATTCCAATAATAGGAACCAATGCTAATGAAATAAAAGATATAATAAATAAAGGTAAAGTTAATTTTACAAGAATTTCTGTTTTGATTAATGAAATGAAAATCATAATAATCAATGAAAGAAAAGTAAAAATGAGGTGTTTTGTAAAAAAAAAATAAAAATCTTTATTCAATCTTTCTCCTGCAAGAGAAGATGTTGAGGAAAATGAAAAAAAAATGCCTAAAAAAAACAATATAAAAAAACAAAATAAAATTTTTTTATCTATATTTCTCCAATATTCAACTAAGTAAAATTTAAATGAATTTTCTTCCATATATTCTGCATAACCTTTTAAATTCATCACCTCTTTTTTCAAAATTATCGTATTGATCAAATGATGCCGCTGCGGGGCTTAATAGTACAAATTTTTTTGAGCTATCTTGTAAATTTATATCTTTAAAAATTTGGATTATCGAATTTTTTAAATTTCTAGTTATTGAGAAAATAACTTTTCCCTCTATTTGATTTTTAAAAAAATGAGTATTCTTTCCAATTAAATAACATTTATTAATATTCTTTTTATATTTTGATAATCTTATTTTATCTCCTTTTTTTGGAAGTCCGCCTAAAATCCAATAAATATTTTTAAGACCAGATAATGCAGAACGTGTAGCAACAAATGAGGTTGCTTTAGAATCATTTATAAATGTAATATTTTTTCTCTTTAAAAAAATTTCAAATCTATGAGGAAGGCCTGT
>MDTA01000547.1_pt1 | contig 11143 bp, 4 predicted proteins | sample 811151 | NCBI WGS metagenome assembly MDTA01 (sample SAMN05326648, study PRJNA326480) | marine metagenome | isolation source: seawater | place: Indian Ocean: South | collected 2010 | reverse complement strand
CAATGGCATGACACAGATGACGATGGTTATGGAGATAATCTCGAATATTTCGACGGGGAAACTTGGAGAGAGGCTTGGAGAGGTGATGGTTGCGTTGCAACTGAAGGCAACTCAGGAATGGATCGATGGGGTTGCCCCGATTCAGATGGAGACGGATGGTCAGATCCTACAACACATTGGTTAGCAAGTCCAGGGGGAACTGCTGATGCTTGGCCTCTTGACGAGACGCAATGGCATGATATTGATGGTGATGGTAGAGGAGACAATCCAAGAGGAACCACAGCAGATGTTTGTCCTAATACTCCGGGGACATCGGTAGGGCCAACATTGGGTGGCGACCGTTGGGGTTGCCATGATACAGATGGTGATGGTTGGTCCGACCAAGGCGACAAATTCCCACACGAACCAACTCAATGGAGGGATCTTGATGGAGATGGGTTTGGAGATAATCCTGATGGACATGAGGGCGATGCTTGCCCCAACGAGAGAGGGCAGTCGTTCTTTGATAGGTTGGGATGCCGAGATACTGATGGGGATGGATGGTCAGATCCCAGCCAAAGTTGGCTAGCATCACCATGGGGCGAAGCTGACGCCTTCCCAACTGACAAGTTACAGTGGCAAGATAGTGATGAGGATGGTTTTGGAGATGTATCAATGGGTGCAAGAAGAGATGACTGCCCCAACATAGCAGGGACCTCAACAAAGGATGTTCAAGGCTGCATTGACTCCGATGGAGATGGATGGTCTGATGAATATGGAGAGTGGAATGCAGCAATATCTGTAATGGGAGAAAATCCGGCTTCAAGTTGGTTATCATATCTCACAGTTGGTGTAGTTATTTTGCTATCATCTTTCTTTGCTATGATCGTTCGCTCTAGGAAGTCTGCATCTTCTCTAATGAAAGACATCGTACCCATAGAGGAGGCTGGAAACGATGCGTGAGTGGTTTGTTTTGATGCTACTAATATCAATCCCACTGGCGGGAATTGTTTCTGCTGATGATGAGTCAGATCCTCTATCTGACGCAGGTATCAACATAGTCGCTATGCGCAATGACAGTCTTGACAAGAATCAGGATGGAGTGACTGATGCTATTCGAGTTGTAATCGTATTAAACTCAACAAGTGGTCAGGCCAATCTACGATTAAATTTGATTGGTGAGCACTCAGGATTTACAGTCTTCGAAGAAATGCTTATGTCTTTTGAAAACCAAGAAAATGCGTCCCTAACGTATGACTCTTGGGCAACAGGAGAACATGATTTGACTCTTGAAATAAGTGATGGCGAGGGGAGGCTTTTGAAATCAATCGATATAGGCCTTTTCGACCTTAGCCCATCATTAGCTATTCCACATGTTGACTTACAGTTGGTGGGCTCAGAAATTATGCAGACTGGCGATTCTTGCGAAATAAAGCGGAATTTTGTAGATGAGACTGGGCCAAGGTGGGGATATGCTGGCACACGGTCGATAACAGGAACCCCGTTTACGGTTTTAGATTCTGAAGATGTTTTAGATTGTAGCAACTGGCCTGCTGGCGTTTATGATGTTGAGGAGACCTATCAAAATGGCTTAGGACAAACCGCCATTGATACAATGCAACTTCTGATAGTAAACAGACCACCTCCATCATTTTCAATCGAAGTTACTGGTAGCGATGAGTTGGTAGGCAGCCCTTGCACAATCGAGCATGTAGCAGCAGCTTCAGAAAACCATCAAGATTTTGAAAAAAGTTGGGATATTACCCCCGCCATTGCTCCTATTGGGAATACGAGTAAAATAGACTGTTCTAACTGGGCTTCAGGAGTTTACAAAATTCTTCTAACCGTCACAAATGACGAAGAAATTAGAACCACCGACGGGGAAATGTTAATCCGAATTCCATCTGAAGATTCTAATATCCCTGACGATCAGTCGCCTGTTTTATCAAATGGCGAAGATACCGAGGCTTCAAAGTCTGGGATATGGGGAATATTGTTATTGTCATTTGTATGTGGGTTGGCTGTATTCTTGATTATGGTTCGGAGTCCTATTGATGACGAAATAGGATTAGCGTCTATTTCTAGTCCAATAGAACCTGACGCAGAAGGATTACCAACCCACCTAGATGAATCAGGTATTTTATGGAGAAAACATGAAGATGAATCCCTCGATTGGTGGGATACTTCTACTATGAGTTGGAAGAGGTGGTAGTATAATTCGATCAATCGCATTCTGGACGATGGTAATTAGCGGAATTTCGCTTATATTCGTTCTAATTTCGATTGCTTGGCAGCGCTATGTGAAGATTAAGTCGCAACAACCAGCGCTGGATAGAGAATGGGTTGCAGATTGTGCAAAGCACGGTAAAGCATCATTCAAGGGAAGTAAAGTTACGCTAGAAAACGTCAGGGACTTTACTTGGAAAAATAAAAAAGATCACAATTCTAAATGGATAAAAACCAAAGTAGATATCGATGGAATAAGAGATATCTGGTTTGTTGTTGACCATTTTCACAAATTGAAAGGTTTAGCTCACACCATGTTAACATTTGAATTTGAAGACGGTCAATTTATCACATTTTCATTTGAAACTAGGAGAGAAGTTGGTGAAAGATACCATCCTTGGGACGGTCTTTGGCGAGCTTATGAATTGTATTTACTTGTAGCCACAGAGAGTGATGCTCTGCATTTGAGGACTAACATCAGAAACCACAAAGTGCATTTATTCAGAGTGCAAACTCCTCCTGGTAAAGATAAGGCTTTGTTCAATGCACTGTGTGATAGGCTGAATAATTTAGGGGAGACTCCAGAGTGGTATCACACGCTTGGGAAAGCATGTACGACCTCAATTGTTGAGCAAGTCAATCTGATAACACCAGGAAGAATCCCAAGAATGTGGAGAACTATATTGCCCGGATATTCCGCAAAAGCAGCATGGAAACTCAAATTGATCGAAGACTGGGGAGGATACGATTCTACAATCTCAGCATCAAGAATAGATGAGCGTGCTAGAAATTGGGATGGGGACGAAGAATATTCCATGTATGTCAGAGCGCATTTGCCTCCCAAATAAACAGCAGATCGCCACCTGTGTGTGAAATAGTGATTAACTCGTCAACAGATTGGTTTCCGATTCCCCTAGTTCCACTTGCCAAGTCTTCTTTTTTTAGTTCGTAAACGGTTCCGTTTAAACTGACCTCAGATACACTTCCAAATGCAAAAATTGCGCACTTTGTTCCTTTCTCTAGTTCTATTTCAAGACCTTCACTACCCACTCTACATGCTCTCCATTCGTCGAAATATAGAATTGCGTCGGATTTGGTTTCAAACAGTGAAGAAAATGCTCCCAACCTGTGATCTAACCGACCACCATCAATTCCGACAATAGCATCAACATCATATTTGATAAGTGCTTTTGCAAGGTCTGAATTTTCAGGATTTGTATCAGGCTCATGGGCATCCGCATTTTCTATCGAATCCATATCACCAACAACTATGTCCCAATTAGAAAATCTATCTGCCGCTCCATCAAGAGCTATGACGAAATCTGATTTTTCGATAAGGGCGTCCATTATATTTTCAGAAGGCCATACCCCGTTAGCGACAACTACTGTGAATTCGCTCATGTACTGGCGAAATCAAACAATACTTCAAGTCAACCGGAATGTGGAGTATAGTCCGGCCCCCTATGGGGGCCGTTTAACCATTCTTTGGTAATAGTAATGTAGGGCGGGCTGTGTGATGTGTATTATGTCGGGAGGGAACAAGGTAATTCCAGTTGCCATTTTCACCCTCTTTTTAGTTCAAATTTTATCTCCAGTTATTGAATTCCCTACTGATGAGTTACCAGAAGATATTACAAAAAAGTCTCAATCAATTGAATTTACAACCGGTTCAGGACATGACTTAGCAGGCGATGTAATATCAATAGATGGCAAAAATTGGACAGTGCGTGGAGATTCCAATCTAGACTACTGGGATTTTTCTTCAATAAGCGAGACTGTAACTGGGAATTTCGATTTGACTGTATCAACCTCCGGGGTTATCTATGCTTGCTCAATCAAAAATTCTGAAATAAACTTCCATACCCAATTTTTGAATGGGTCATTTGAAACTCTGTTAGTCGAAGACTTGGGTAGTAAATCGACAAATGATTGCACAATCGACATCTCTAATGAAAACCGAATTCAGATCGCATATGATGTCTCAAGTGGTCAAAATGATAGCGAAGGGGCAGATATCAGGCTGGCCCGATTAGCCGAAGTTAATGCGGTTTATCTTGAGAGAACTTGGCATATCAGAACCATTGCAGAAGATATCTACTCTGAGGCTATGACTCTCAGATTCGATTCTGAGTCTAAATCTCACATTTTCTTTAAAGATAGCATTTCGAGTTCCCTTCGTCATCTCTCATTCAACAAAGCCTATTGGAATCAAACCGTATTGGACTCTGGACCAATAGGCTCTCAACTTGAGGTCGAGATAGATTCCAATGATATGGTGCATGTTGTATATACAAAATTAGCAGATACAAATCAAACAAATTCAGATGTGGAATTGAACCTTCTTAGATTCAATGCCACAGAAGAAATGCGTCAGATTTTAGCCAGAGGTCCTTCAATAACAGAAACAATTGGGATGGACTTAGACTCAAATAATATCGAACAAATAGCATATTATCGAAGTGATGGACAGTTCAATACAATATCGCTACTAAGGAGCTTAGCTGGTAAGGATGCTGGTAGAATAGATCCAAATCCAAAATATGTAATCGACTATGATGAAGATTCGCAAGAAGGTGAAGTCCATAGCGGTGATATAAATGGAGACCAATTTGATGATTTGATATACACAGATCCAGAAGGGAACGGTACAATATCGATTCACTATGGATCATCCGGTGGACCTTCAACACTAGCCGATAGAATTCTTGTTGGTCAAAATAGTCAATCAAACCTAGGGTCATCAATTGGAATAGGGGACTTCAACTGTGATGGCTATGATGATTTAGCGTCAAGCGAACCGGGACTCGCATCAAATGATTCGGGTTACATATCAGTCAGGTTAGGGAGTTCTACCGGAATTAACGACGCAGTTTGGTGGGAGATGGAGGGCCATGAAAACGACAGTCTAGGATGGTCCCTAACATCGTTAGGGGATGTCGAGTCTGACGGGTGCGACGATTTGGCAGTGGTTGCTGACAAATTGATAGAAGACAATGTAACATCATCACTCATCAAAAACGGGCTTGTAGCAATATACAGCGGAAATTCCTCAGAAATGGTTCATCACGTTAACATCACTCAATCCGAGTGGGGAACAATGTTTGGAAGGCAGATAGCGAGTGGTGGAGACATAAATGGTGATGGTTTCCTAGACATGGTTGTTTCCAATACAGGAGATATCTCTAGTCCAACAGGATATTCGTCAGTTGAGTTCTTCCTTGGTAATGAAACGGGAATAAATCCCGTTCCTGTCAAAACACATGTAGTAACACAGCAAGGGAAATTATACGGTTTTGAAATGGCTTTTGCGGGTGATGTTCACAATGATGGCTTTGATGATGTTCTAATCTGTGAGCTATATGCCAATACTCCGCAGTTGAATATGGGTAAGGTACATCTTTGGTCTGGATCGTCCACAGGACCGGTAAATAACTGGACTACAACTGGATCCAATGCTAATGACTTATTGGGTTACACAATATCACCTGCAGGTGATATCAACGAGGACGGATTTGATGACTTTTTGATGATGAAACCATCTGCTGCCAAGTCTGGAACTATTATTCTCTACCTAGGTGGGCAAAATGGACCTAGATCTGACACCCAAATTTTCGCACAGGGAGCAATTGCCGAGAATGTCGGTTTGAATATTCTTGCAGGAATGGACCTTGATGGGGACGGTATGGGAGAACTTCTCTATTCTTCAAGGGACTTATCTCAGGGAGATAATTTCGTTCCTATGTTTACAATCATGACAGAAAGAGATTGGGAGTTCATCGATTTTGGATTCTCAGATTCTGTTATTGATTTGGACCTCAAGACCCCACTAAGGGGTAGCCCGTCGCTGATGGTTCTATCCTCCTCTGGTAGCCACAACCGCCTATACTTGTTAGAGAACACACAAGATGGGACCTCCTCAGCAGGACGCTGGGACCATCGATTACTTCACTCCGATATTGAAAGCGCACAATTAGGCATTTCTAACTCAGGTAAACCAACAATACTTGCTTTGAATAATAATTTAGAAAATAATATCTTGAGCATAACAGCAAATGGTAACACAGGTCTCGATTTGCTACTTGACTCGGGCACAGGACTTGGAAAGATGATGGGGTCCACTCTTGATTCACAAGGCAAGCAACGAATAGGGCACACCTCTCCATCCTATTCTACTATCTTTTACACAGAAGAAGGCGAATATGGATATTCAACATCACTGGTTAGGTCGTCAATAGATTTGGTCTATCCAGTAAACATTCATGTTGATTCAGATGACAAAACTAGAATGGTATACGTTGATGATGATGATTACATGGTGACTTTAGCGACATTGAACAATACGTGGACTGAGACTAGTATCCTGAACACAACTCAGGGTAGTGACTTTGACTCCGCATGGACTTCCGAAGACAAGTTAGTTTTCGCACAGATAGCACTATCAAACAATACATCATACCTTCAAGTGGTTGAATATCACAACTCCACGCACACAGTATCAAACATATTACCTGCGAATCAAACAGCTTCGTTTGAAATAGAACAATTAGGTAGTAAGCTTATACTCTCGATTTTAGATGGAGAATATCTTAGGATTTTCGAGAGCAATACCACAGATCAAAACTGGACTAAGACCCATGAAAGGTGGATGTTAAATCAGAGTTTCAACCAGAACAACACCCTATTAATGAAAGGAGATCAACTGGCTTTTGATTCAAATAACTCAGATCAAGGATTCCTATCACAGGATTCTCAGGGTCAGTGGGTGTTTCAGTCTACAAATATTCCTGATTCCAATTCTGATATTGACATGGTAATAACAAATGACAGGTGGCACATAACCTCGACATCAGGTGAATTTGGTTACGATTATCTAGTGTGGACAACAGGAAAATTCTCCCAACCGGGTATGGCCATCTCTACGGCTCTTCCAGCAATTGAGACTGACCAAATGGTTGCGCTAGAACACTACAATGATAGTTTGATGATGACTTATTCTCTCTCATCGAACAACAATTTCCATGCCATGCGACTTGTAAGTGACATAGATAGAGATTTGATACCTGATTCACATGATGAATTACCGTTGATTGGAAATCAATGGTATGACCAGGACTCAGATGGATTTGGAGACAACCCAAATGGCCCAATGGCAGATGCATGTCAAACCACATCAGGGTTCTCAATTTACGATGTGTTCGGTTGCTCAGATTATGACGGTGATGGATGGTCAGATACAGGCGATGACTGTGTCAATGATGATGGAATGTCTTGGTGGGGAGAGAAAGGGTGTGATGATTACGACCAAGATGGCTGGACAGATGATGGCATACTTGGTGATAGATATCCAACAAATTGGAAGCAAGCTCTGGATACAGATCGAGATTCGTATGGAGATAATCACGGACCGGATTGTTGTAACGTTACAGTGCTAGGAGTAACTGAGGTTAGCGTTCCAGACCTTTTCCCGTACAACCGAATGCAGTGGGAGGACAATGATAATGACGGTTATGGAGATAACGAATCAGACACAGAATCTGGTGACAAATGCTGGTGGATTCAAGGATTCTCGTGGAGAGATAGGCTAGGTTGCGTTGATTCAGATGGTGACGGAGCTTCAGACCCCTCGGATTTTGGGACATTCAGAGAATGGAATGTTGAGGATGGAGCAGATAAGTGGCCAGATGACGGAACTCAGTGGGCAGACACAGACGGAGACGGATATGGGGACAACTCGTCTGATGATGCAACACTTCCGGACAAATTCCCACTAAATCCTGCTGCTGCGAACGATACTGACGGTGATGGATATCCAAATAATTGGACATCAATGGACAACGAAACAAACAGAAATGGCTTAGTCTTAGATAATTGCCCAGATATTGCGGGTAACTCTACCTCATCCACTAACCAGAATGGGTCAATAGTTCCTTACTATGGCTGTGTTGATACTGACGGTGACGGTAGAGAGGATTCAGCAGACGCCTTCCCAGATGATAGCACGCAGACAGCTGATAGCGATGGGGATGGCTGGGGAGATAATCAAAATGGACTAAATCCCGACGCATGTCCTTACGACTTTGGAGTTATCAACGGAACAAAACCAGATGGCAGCGTAGGTGTTGGATGTCCAATTGAGTCTGATGTTGAAGATTCAGACTCAGATGGCATATCGGATGACCTAGACACTTGCCCCAATACACAACTGGGACAGGCAGTCGACAGCAACGGCTGTTCAGATTATCAAAAAGATGACGATCAAGACGGGGTATCAAACGCAGAAGACTTGTGTGTAGCAACTCCATATCAAGAGCCTGTTGACTCTAATGGTTGTTCAGACAGTCAAAAAGAAACAGATACAGACGGTGATGGGGTAAATGATCCGTATGATCTGTGTCCTTCTTCTAATCCTGATTTATCAGTAGATGATGATGGCTGTAATTTATCACAAAAAGACACAGATGATGATGGTGTAAATGACTTAATTGATGAATGTCCTGACACAGCACCTAGTGTTCCAGTTCTTCCTAATGGTTGCATAGATGATAGCGCTCTGGAAGAAGACATTGATGGCGATGGATACAAGGGTCAATACTCATATGACTCTGAAACTGAAACTCACACGGGCGATGCATTCCCAACAGATTCAACACAATGGCATGATTTGGACGGAGATGGATATGGCGATAACCCTGAAGGAACCTTGCCCGATAGTTGTCCAACTGAATTTGGTAACTCTACTGAAAACTCCAGATACGGTTGTTTAGATACAGATGGTGATGGTTTCCATGATGGACTTGGAGACGACAAATTCCCAGAAGATTCGACTCAATGGGAAGACAAGGATCTAGATACATGGGGAGATAATCAAGAAGGTAATAATCCAGATTTATGCCCTGATACCGAAATTGTCCCCAGATACATAGAGGAAGCTAGATTGAATAACGGTTGTGCAAAATACCAACTAGATGATGATGACGATGGAATTAACAACGAAATTGACGCCTGTCCAGAAACGTCGCCAGGTGTTGACGTCTATGATAATGGCTGTGAGATAGTAGTACAGACAATAAGCGAATCTGGGGATGACGAAATATTAGGCATGGACCCTCTAGTATTCATAGCCGCAGCAGGAGGAGGAGGGTTAGTTCTAATTTTACTGATAGTATTCATAATCGTCAAGATAAGAAACAGAGATGACTTCGACTTCGATGATGATGAAGACTACTACGACGATGACGATGATGAGGATGACTTCATGTCTAGAGTTCTAGGCAGGACATCACCCAGTTCTAGACCGCCAAGGCAAGCACCACCTTCGACAAATCCAGCAATGCGTGGGCCAACAAGAGGTCCTTCAAGAGGTCCTGGCCCATCCAGAGGCCCACCATCCGGTCAAACAGGTCCATCTAGACCACCGGTTGACAGATTCAAAGGACCGGACCCTAGAGGTCCTTCAAGAGGTCCAACACAGGGGCGGAAAGTTGCAAAGAAGAAAATTGTCGGTTCAAAAGACAACTCCTCACTACCGGATATTGATCCTGACTTATTTAGTGATGAAGAATTACATGACAGAAAGGCCGCAGTGGACTGGACGAAAGGAGCACTACGTGACGGAGAAAGCGAGAGATCGATTCTAATGCAGTTACAAACCACTGGATGGTCGGCTCCCCAATCAAGGGCAATAATAGAATTATCAAAACAATAATTAGAATAATAGTTGTTAAAGGTGAGGGAATATGGTCGACGATGTTGCTGACGTATCAATGCCAGAAGGTATTGAGGTTGATGATGCAGCAGCCTATTTTGGCGTATTTGAATCCTCGGATGCGCTTCATCAAATGATGCAGATGGCTAGAGAAGATGCTTTTGAAAAATTCTTTTCATTGTTAGCAGATTTAGTTCTCAAGCCGGGGGACTTCGACTTTGAACTTGCAAGTCAAAGGCTCAATTGTGAGGGAGGCGAGATTTATTTCTTGGTCGCAGGCCACCTCGGAATAATGACCCTTCCAGAACAGTTATCGCTTGCTATTAGTGAAAAACAGTTCTCTGAGGAAGATACCGTATTGTTGAACGAAATTGCAGATCCAATGAAGTTGCTAAAGTTATTTGCCATTGCTCATTTAACTGGTGGCAAAGGCGAATCCACGAAATATCTCAAAGGCGTTGAGTCCTTGATGGCGAATCCGGCGGCAAATAAGGAAGGTTTGACGTCCCTTGCTTTAGAATTAAGAGCAGCATTTGATGTTTCAGGGCACGTCACTCCAATCTCGAGTCTTGCGAGCAGCAGTGCTACCGCTGCTGAAGTAGAAGCATCTTACTCTACACCAGAGATTACTCAAGAAGAAGCCAAACTTGAACCGGTAACTCCAGTGGCACCAAACGAATTAGAAACCACTACAATATCTCCAAAAAAAGCGGATGACGATGTAATTCAGTCGGAAACAGTTCCGTTGCCGGTTGAAAGCACAAAGGCAGAACCTCCAAACGTTCCAGTTCCACTTCCCCCTGCTGAAGCGGAGAAAGTGGAAATTGATGATAGAAAAGAATCAGAAAAAGCAGATGACGCTTTTTCAGGCGCTTTTGCTGCTATGTTACCAACATCAGGGGAGTCGGAAAAACCAACGCTAGAGGTAAGTGATACTGAGGAAATGTCTAGGACGGATGAGGCCTTTGAATCAGATGCTCAAAACATCTCTGATAGAAATCTCCAACCTACAGAGGATGAACTGGCTGAATCCTTTGCAGCAGCTGACACTAATGATAGTGGTGGGCTGTCGGTTAGTGAAATTGTTGAAGCCACTGGAATGGGTGAGGAAGAAGCTGAAAAATTGCATGCAGAAGCCGATTTAGATGGAGACGGGGAAGTAACTCTTGAGGAATTAAAGAAAAAGCCCGAAGTGATTCAGAAAATGGCCTTACCCAAGCCCGTAAAACCGAT
>MDTA01031659.1_pt1 | contig 11144 bp, 9 predicted proteins | sample 811151 | NCBI WGS metagenome assembly MDTA01 (sample SAMN05326648, study PRJNA326480) | marine metagenome | isolation source: seawater | place: Indian Ocean: South | collected 2010 | reverse complement strand
CTCAGGTCTTTTTGATAATAACATATTCCCTCCAAGAATAATTTTTTTTGCTTTACTGTATAACTTTTGTCCTTTCTTCATTTTAATAGAAATTTTTCATTATATGTTCAATTTTGTTTTCACGCCCAAATAAATGCCAACCTCCATTTATTAAATTGGTATTTTTAAAATCATTATCAAATTTTATAAATTGATTAAAATCTTTACAAGTCATTAAATAATGTCTTACCTCCTTCTTTTCAATAAATTTTCCTTTTATTTGAAATTCGAGTTTTAGATTATTTAAAATTCTTTTTAATTCAGTTTCATTAATCGATTTCTCATTTTTATCAAAGAATGTCTCAACTGTAATTTTATACCTATCTCTTGTCTTATAAAAGTATACTCTAAAAATGTTACTTTTATTCGTGAACACTTGAATATAAAAATTTTCTAAATTTGATTTTTTTAAAAGATTAATTTCTGCACAATATAACTTTACTTTAACCACAGGGTTATCAAGAATACCATATCCCAAATCTTTTAAAATGTATACCGGATTTGCAGCCCAAATTATGAAATCAGATTCTATATAATTATCTTTGTTTAATATTTCTATTTTTCTCTTATTATTGCTTTGAATTCTAATTTTAGAATTTAATTCAATTTTAATATTTTTACTCAAAAGTGAATGTAATTTTTTGTAAAAAGTATTATTGCCATTTTTAGGGAAACAAATTTTACGCTCTAGATCATTTTTTTGCTTTGGAATACCTAGAATACAGTCAGCATATTTATTTTTTTGTTTTAAACTTTTAATTTTGCTAAGATCATTAATAAAACATATTCGTCCAATGTTTAATAACTCTGCACAATTAAAGTGTAACTTTTTTGAGTTTAAAGAATTTTTTGTCAACCAATTTTCTAAATTTAAAGCTATATCATTTTGATAAGATTTTATTCTTTCGTATAAAGTCTGTTTTTTTTCTTTATCACTTATATCTTTAAAGGGTTTTGAAGTGACAGGGTGGGCAAAAAAATTATTAAATTCAACTTTGTCAAAAATATCAGTGTATGAGCCGTGGAAATTAAATTCTTTAAATTTTTTCGAGTCATAACAAATATAATTTGCGAATTCATTTTTGAATTCTTTATATTTTGTAATTTCTTTAACCCATTTAGTATTTGGAAAGAAGTAATGAGGACCATTAAAAAAAAATTCTTTATCATTTAAAATATCTGTACTTGTGCCTCCTAGCTTATCTCCTTTTTCAAATAGTGTTACTTTATGACCTAGTTTTGATAGCAGAAAGGCGCTTATGCATCCTGAGAATCCTCCTCCAATAATCGAAATTTTTTTTTTATTCATACATAAATTTTGAAAACAGATATTTAAGCCTTAAAATTTAAGCTTTTAAGGGTTCTTAAATAGTATACTGCTCTCAAATTGTTTTTATACCATAATGTTTAAAGAAGTAAATCTGATATGTTCAAATTTTGAACAATTTATGATATAAACTAATAAGTAAATTATATATCTTTAAAACTATGAGTGAAGATCAAGAAACATTAAACGTACTAAGAAAAATTAAATCAAACCCCAAATCGTCTCAAAGAAAACTTGCATCTGATTTAGGATTTAGCCTTGGAAAGCTAAACTATTGCCTAAAAGCCTTAAAACAAAAAGGATTGATTAAAATTCATAATTTTAAAAAAAACCCAAAGAAAATTAATTATATATATGCTTTAACACCTAAAGGTATTTCCCATAAAGCAAAACTAACTTTAAATTTTATGAAACTAAAAATGCAAGAGTATGACGAATTAAAATCTGAACTTGAAAAAGAAAAAAAATAATTAATAAAATTATAATGTCTCTTACACAATATTATCAGTTGGCAAAAAATAAATTATTTCCAATTTGTAGAAGTATTACAGGTGATGGAGTTAGGCAAACTTTAAAAGAAATAAAAAGAAAAATTCCTGAATTAAAAATTTTTGAGGTACGATCAGGTACCAATGTATTTGACTGGAAAATACCACCTGAATGGAACGTGAAAGAAGCTTATGTTGAAGATTATAAAGGTAGAAAAATTATTGACTTTAAAGATAATAATTTACACCTAATAGGATACTCAATTCCTATTTCTAAAACCATATCAAAAAAAAAATTAATAGAACATTTGCATTCGTTACCTTCACAACCAAATGCAATACCTTATATTACATCCTATTACAAAAAATATTGGGGATTTTGCATTTCACACAATCAAAAAAAATTAATCATAAGAAAATATAAAGAGAATAATAAATTTAAAATTGTAATCAACTCAAATTTTAGGAAAAAAGGAAATTTAACTTACGGAGAGGTAATTTTACGAGGAAAGAGTAAACAAGAATTATTACTTTCAACATATATCTGCCATCCATCCATGGCAAACAATGAATTGTCAGGTCCTATAGTCTCAATGTGTTTAATTAATTACTTTAAAAAAAAAAAGTTAAATAAAACTTTGAGGTTTATTTTTATCCCAGAAACTATTGGTTCAATTACTTATTTAAACAAAAAATTAAATTATCTAAAAGAAAATGTTATTGGAGGATATAATTTAAGTTGTTTAGGTGATAACAGAACATACTCTTTTATGCCGTCAAAATTTAAAAACTCTTTATCAGATTATGCTGCAACAAAAGCTTTTGAAAAATTAAACTTGAAGTATAAAAAATATTCTTTTTTAGATAGAGGTTCTGACGAAAGACAATACAATTCCCCAGGCATAGATTTACCAATAGCTTCTATATTTAGAACAATGTATGGAAAATATCCAGAATATCATACATCTTTAGATAATTTTGACCTAGTAAGTGTCGAGGGACTAGCAGGAGGATTTAAAGTTTTAAAAACTGCAATTAATATTTTATTAAATTTAACAGTACCGAAAGTTAAAATTTTATGTGAGCCACAAATGGGAAAAAGAAAACTATATCCGAATTTATCTTTAAAGAAAAAAAATTACAGAGCAAGGAATTTCATGAACTTTCTACAATATGCAGACGGAAAACATGATTTAAAAAAGATATCAAAAATTATTAAACTGAAATTAAGTGAAACATCCAAAATTTACAAAGTCTTAAAAATGAAAAATATAGTCAATTAATTAACAATTAAGCTGTTGAGTTTGATGAGAATATGCTTTAATGTTCAATAAATGAACAAATATGTTTAAATATGTTTGATAGTAAAACAATTTTAATTACAGGTGGCACCGGTTCCTTCGGGAATAAATTTGTCGAAATATTTTCAAAGAAATTTAACCCAAAAAAAATTATTATTTATTCTAGAGATGAATACAAACAAGATATAATGGCCAGAAAGTTTCCGGTATCTAAGTTTCCATTTATGAGATTTTTGCTAGGAGACGTCAGAGATTTAGAGAGACTTAAAATTGCAATGAGAGATGTAGATTATGTAGTGCATGCAGCTGCCTTAAAGCAGGTACCAGCAGCCGAATATAACCCAATGGAATTTATAAAAACCAATATACATGGTGCAGAAAACGTAATAAACGCTGCCATTGCTTCGAACGTGAAAAAAACAATCGCTTTATCCACCGATAAGGCAGCTAATCCCATAAATTTATATGGAGCAACTAAATTAGCTTCAGATAAAATATTTATTGCAGCAAATAATATTGTAGGAACCACAAAAAATAATTTTTCAGTTGTAAGATATGGAAATGTAATCGGCTCAAGAGGATCTGTAGTTCCAATATTTAAAGATCTAATAAACAAAGGTGAAAAATATTTACCAATAACCAGTTCAGATATGACAAGATTTTGGCTACCTTTAGAAAAAAGTGTTGAATTTGTAATATCTTGTTTTGAAAAAATGAATGGAGGAGAAATTTTCGTCCCTAAAATTCCATCTATAAAGATTTTAGATTTAGCCAAAGCAATGAATCCAAAAGCAAAAATTAAAATAATTGGAATCAGACCAGGTGAAAAAATTCACGAGCAAATGTGCCCAAAAGAGTCAAGTGGCCATACATTAGAATTTGATGATTTTTTTATTATTTTTTCATCTGATGTAAATGTTGAAAATAAAATTAAGGAATATAAAAAAAGAATTAATAAAAAAGGAAAAAAGGTAGCAGAAAATTTTGAGTATAGCTCTGGATCTAATAATCATTTTCTTTCTATACAGGAAATAAAAGAGCTAACGTAATTTGGATCTTTATAAATTTTAAAATAAGTTACATGCTTGATATTCCAAAAAAACTTTATTATTTACTAAATAAAAAACAAAAAAAACAATCATTATTTTTTTTATTTTTACTATTTTTTTCAACAATCTTCGAGGGATTGAGTGTTGCTTTAGTTTTTCCTTTGATAAAAGGAGTAATCGATAAAGATTTTTACCAAAATGTTGAGACTAAATTTCCTTTTTTAGAAACATTAAACCTAAATCACGAAGAAATCATTTTTATGTGTTTATTAGCCATAATTTCAGCTTATTTAATCAAAAGTATATATTTAATTTTTTTTTCCTGGTGGAAGAGCAATTTTATTTTAAAAATAAACAATGAAATCTCTGGCAGACTTTTCAAAAAATATATTTACAGTCCATACACATTTTTTTTCAGCAAAAACTCTTCAGAGTTTATTAGAAACGTTTATTCAGAGTCAAGATATATAAACTCGGCTATTGATAATTTATTTAGGTTTATAATAGAATTATTTTCAATCATTATAATCGTAACTATTTTATTGGCTATACAACTTAAGAGCACTTTAATAATGATTTTAATATTTGGCGGCTTCTTTTTAATTTTTAATGCAATTACTTCCCAGAGGATAAAAACATGGGGTTTTAAAAAACAAAATTATGTAGCAAAAATAATTCAAAATATGCAACAAAGTTTTGGCTCAATTAAAGAGATTATTTTGAGAGGTAATCAAAAATTTTTTTCGAAAGATTTTGATAATTTATTATTTAATGTAAACGAGCAAGCTAGAAAACTGATGATAATAAGCGAAATACCAAAGAACCTACTTGAAACTATTACCGTAATAATAATAAGTGTTTTAATCATTACTCATTCATCAGATGATAATATTATTAATTTAATACCAGTAATAGGTTTATTTGGTGCTGCGGCACTTAGAATAGTTCCTGGAGTAAACAGATTAATTGCTTGCAAACAACATTTAGACGCTTGTTATCCTCCTGTAAAATTAGTTTATGACGAATTAAAAGACTTTAATTATGCTCAAGATATAAGATTAGATCAGGCCACTAATACCAAAGAAAATTTTAAATTTGAAAATGAGATAGAATTAAAAAATATAGAATATAGATATCCAAATTCAGATAAAAATATAATTGAAAATTTTAATTTAAAAATAAAAAAAAATGATTGTATTTGTATAATAGGAAAAAGTGGTTCAGGTAAAACAACTCTAGTTGATTTAGTTTCTGGTTTATTAGAACCCATTAATGGTCAAATATTATTAGATGGAAAAAAAGTTTCTTTAAATAATTATAAGTGGAAAAGCTTAGTTGGTTATGTAACTCAATCAGTATATTTGATTGATGACTCAATTAAAAATAATATACTAATTGGAGCTAATAGTTCATCTAAATTTGATGAAAAAAGATTTAATTCAGCTATTAAAGACTCTCAATTAGACATCTTTATAGACCAACTCCCAGAGGGAATTAACTTTAAAGTTGGCGAGAATGGAATAAAGTTATCCGGAGGTCAAAGACAAAGGATCGGAATAGCAAGAACTCTATACTCCAATCCAAAGATATTAATTTTAGACGAAATAACAAGTTCACTAGATAATAAAACTGCAGAAAATTTGCTTAAATCTCTTAATAGCTTAACGGGAAAAATTACAACAATTTATATTTCACACAATGATCAAGTTATTAAAAATGCCAATATAGTTTATGAAATAGAAAAAGATGCTCAAAATAAATTAAAGTTGAACAAAAAAACTATGTATGAAAATAAGAAGTAAAAAGAATAATTTTTTTTTATCAACAACATCATTGGACCAAAAATATTTTAAAAGACAAAAAAGCTTTTACCTTGGCTATTTTTGTATTTCAGACAAGTCAAATTTGAGATTGTTTAATTCAAAAAATGTTTTAGTAGAACACTGGGGTACAAAAAAAAAAATTTTAAGTAAATACAGTTTTCTTAAAGATACGACAAACTATCTATTTACTTTTTTAGTAAAAAAATTAAATAAAATCCACAATACTAATAAAAGTGAGGACTACTGGAGAATAATTATCTACCCATGGGTATGCTATTATGTAACAACTTTATATGACAGATGGCAAATAATATCTCAATTGAAAAAAAAAGTGTAAAAATTCTTACTTTCATACGTGTGAATATGAATCTAAACACAATTTATTGGAAATCGGAGATATAAATGAGTGGTGGATTAAAACTCAGTCAGATCAATTTAATAATCAAATGTTTAATAAAATAATTAAACTTAGAAAAATTAAAAAAATTAAGATTATTAAAAAAAAAATTAGCAAATTCCCAAATAATGAAATAAATTATATTTTTAAAGAAAATTTTACAATTAAAAATACAATTAAAAAATTTTTAGTTTTTTTATCTGATAAAGTACTAAACAATATCGGAATAATTTTCAATAAAATATATTTTGACAAAGTAAATTTTAAAAAATTTTTTTTTTTGAGACTTTGTTTTGAAAATTTTCAAATACCAGTAAAAAATTTTAATTTTTTCAATACAACTAATTTTAATAAAAGTTATGATAAGGAATTACGTAAAAAATTAAGATTCGACCAAAAAATGAGATCTGATTTTTACTCTTTTTTATTCGATGAAATTAAAAATTATTTACCTAGATCTTATTTAGAGAATTATAAAATATTTTTAAAAAGTCATCGAAAAATATTCAAAAAAAGAAGACTATTTATCGGTTCTTATTCAGTACAATTTGATGATTGCTTTAAAATTTTTTTTGCTGAGTCAAGATCAAATGGATCTAGGTATATTATGGCCGGGCATGGTGCTGGAATTCATGCATCAAGAGATGCTATTTATGATCATTTTTATAATATTTCAGATAAAGTAATTTGCTCTTCAAGAAAAGCTATCGAAAAAAAAAAACATACCTATGTTGGACTAGATATATTCAAAAAAATAGAACATAAAAATGAAAAAGATAAAAAGTCTAAAATTTTAATTAATTTTCATGAATTTTCAAAATTCGTATTTAGGACCCCTGTAACAACCCCTCCATTTTCGGAGGAAGTAGAAAATTTCAAGAAAACTATTAAAGGGTTTAAATTACTAAATAAAGAAAGCAAAAAAAATTTAAGGTTTAGAGTAAAAGGACATTATGGTTTAAATTCAAAACAAAGGTTTGCAAAAGTATTTGGAAAAAACAGTATTGAAAAAATCGACTCAATTAATTTCACAGACTCTTTAAGAGAGAGTAAATTAGTCGTCTGTTTTATACCCCAAACTTCTTATATTGAGTCTATATATAATAATATTCCTACTATTTTAGTTGGAAACAAGGAAAGTTTTTTTGACACTAGTAAAAGATTAAAAATTTTAAAAAGTCTAAAAAAAAATAATTTATATTTTGATAATATGGAACAAGCAGCCAATTTTATTAATAAAAATTGGAATAATATTGATTTCTGGTGGAATAGTAAAAATTTACAAAAATTTATCAAGGGATTTTTGAAGAAAAATTATGACATTTCAGAAAACAATTATGACTTGATGAAAAAATTAATCAAAGCAGAGTTAAATAAAATTAAGTGAATATTCTTAAATAACCAAAAAAGCTACATTTTTTTAATGTTTAAGTTAGACAGTGAGAAATTGATATGATACGTTCAAATTTTGAACATATTATGATTTTAATAATACTATTATCAACTTTTAAAGATTAAACTACAATGAAAGTGACAGCATTATTACCGGCGCGTTTAGAGTCAACAAGGATAAAAAAAAAATTAATTAAAAAGATTAAAAACATACCTATAATCATTCATACTTTAAATCGTATTAAATTATGTAAAGATATAAACGATATAATTGTGTGCACAGATAGCAAGGAAATAAAAAATTTAGTAAAGAAAAATGGATTTAAAGTAATTGTGACAAAAAAAAACTTTTCTAATGGTACGGAGAGAATTTCATCAATAATTGGCAAAATAAATTCAGACTTAATAATAGATGTGCATGCCGATGAAGCAATACTTGATCCTAAAAATCTAACTAAATTAATAAATTTTCATAAAAAAAACATGCATTTTGATATAATAGTCCCTCATAAAAAAAGCACTTCTTACGTTGATGAAAATGTTGTTAAAATAGTATTCAATCAACAAAATAAAATAATTTATTTTAGTAGAGCTTCAGCTCCTTATCCTTTTAGGAACAAAGGAAATTTTTATCACCATTTAGATATTATTTCGTTTAAACCCATCGCGCTTAAAAAATTTAAAAACTTTAAAAAAGGCAAATTAGAAATAATTGAGGGAGTGGAATTACTTAGGGCAATTGAAAATAATTTATCGATTGGAACTTTTGAAATTAATACAAATACATTTTCCATTAACACCAAGCAAGATCTTAAAAAAGCAAAAAAAATACTGAATAAAGACAAATTAACAAAGAAGTATATTGGCAAAATTATCTAAAAATAAACTAATTATTTTCGATCTTGATGGAGTTTTAATAGATTCAAAAAATAACATGAAGGCAGCATGGAATTATACGAAAAAAAAATATAAATTAGATGTCAGCTTCAATGAATACTTCGAGCATGTTGGAAAGCCCTTTAATAGTATTTTAAGATCTTTAAAAATATTAGACAAAAAAAAACTAATAGAAAAAGAATATTCAAAGGCTTCAATCAAAAATTTTAATAAAATAAAATTATATAAAAATGTCAAAAAAGTTCTAAATTTATTAAAAAGAAATAAAAAGGTTATAACAGCAATTGTAACGTCTAAAAACTACAGCAGAACTAAAAAAATTTTAAAACTTTTTGAACTCAAAGTAGATTATGTACAGTGTCCTCAAAAAGGATTGCGAGGGAAGCCATACCCAGATCAAATTTTGAGAGTTATAAAAAAATTTAAAGTACATAAAAAAAATTGTTTTTACGTTGGAGATACAATTTTTGATAAAGTTTCAGCTTCAAGAAGTAAAATTAATTTTGTATTTGCAAAATATGGATACAAAATTGGAATTAAAAAATATAAGAATGCAATAAAAGATATTTTTGAATCACTGGAGTTAATAAATGAAAATTAGTGATTTTTTGATTTTAAAAAAAAATTGTGACAGTATTTTATTAAAAAACATAAACGATATCACTATTTCTAATAATGCTCTTAACATAATTAAGGGACACCCTCATCATGTAAGAAATTATAAAAGAAGTTTTTTAAAGGTTTTGCTAGACTTTATACTATATATATTAAAAAACTTTATCTATTTTTTTTTAGCTGCTATCAAAGGTTATACTTTTGAAAAAAAAAATAAAAAAAAAGTATCTGTGCTATTAATCTCTAGTTTAGTAAATATAAATCATTTGAAAAAAAAAGATTATATTTTCTTCGATTTGGAAAATAAGTTAAAAAAAGCGAAAATAAGCTATTATAAAGTATTCATTAACCACACAAAATGTTCAAAAAAAAAATTGAGAATAAACTAAAAACTTCTAAAAACATTTCAGTTTTGGACTTCGATTATAGTGATTTTCTAAGTTCAATTATAATATTTTACAATCAACTTAAATACTTTACTCTTTTCTGCTTTCACTCGCTAAGGGAAAAAAATAAAGAAAAAAAAGGCTTACTTTTAGTTATAGCTGTTGAGTTTTTAAATTTAAGTACAAAAAAAAATTTAAATTTATTTTATAATTATAAAAAAATTCTTAAAGAAATTGATTTTGATAAATTAATAATTCCTTATGAAGGTTATTCTTGGGAAAGGCTTCTTATTAAAGAAACTAAGAATAAACAAAAAAAAATAAAATGTTTTGGATATCATTTTTCTGCATTAAGCAAGTACCAACATTCAATTTTTAGAAAAATTAATTTTAATTATGAACCAGATATAATTTACACCGCTGGGAGTGTTTCAAAAAAAGAATTTGAAAAAACAACAAGTCACAAGGTAAAAGTTTTGGGATCAGTAAGATTTTTTCGTAAAAAAAAAGGTTTTAAAAAGAAAAAGGTAAAAAATTATCAAAATAATTGCTTAGTTTTACCAGAGGGAATTAAATCTGAATGCGCTAAACTATTTAGATTTTCATTTTTAGCCGCAAACAAATTTAAAAATATAAGGTTTATTTGGCGCCTTCACCCATCAATGAGTTATAACAAAATATTATCTGATATTGGATTATCGCCTAAAATTTTACCAAATAATATCATTTTGTCAGATAAAAGTTTTTTTAAAGATATTGAGGAAGGTAACATGTGTTTATATCGAGGTAGCACCTCTGCAATTAGTGCTCTACAAAATGGGACGCTACCAATCTATTTAAATGATGATAAAAGTTTGAACATAGACCCACTATTTGGATTAAAAAAGTGGAAAAAATCAATTGTAGACTTAAATGATTTTGAAAAAATTATTAATAAGAAAATTAAAAATTTAAAAAAAAATCTTAATGATAAAAAATTTGCAATTAATTTTTCATTAAAGTATTTTGAAAAATTGAATAATCAGTTGCTAATAAGAGATTTAAAAAATGTCAAAAAATATTAAAGTTGTTATCTTAGCTGGAGGTTTAGGAACAAGGCTACCTGAGTATACAAAGAAAATTCCCAAACCAATGGTGAAAATAAATGGGACTCCAATAATTGTTTATATAATGAACCATTATGTCAAATACGGATTTAAAGACTTTATTATAGCCACTGGTTATAAAGGGGAGGTATTCCAAAGATACTTTAAGAATTTTAAAAAAAATGGTGTACCTTTTGAAACTAAAATTTCAAAAAAAAATTGTAAAATAACTTTACTTAAAACTGGTCAAAAGACTTTAACTGGCGGTAGACTTAAAAGGGTAGCTAATTTTTTAAAACATGATGAAAACTTTATGTTTACTTATGGAGATGGTTTATCTGATGT
>MDTA01128921.1_pt1 | contig 11145 bp, 11 predicted proteins | sample 811151 | NCBI WGS metagenome assembly MDTA01 (sample SAMN05326648, study PRJNA326480) | marine metagenome | isolation source: seawater | place: Indian Ocean: South | collected 2010 | reverse complement strand
ACCGCCAGTTTATTTCGTTTGCTCATTTGGAAAGTCTCCAAAAATACACTAAAGTTCAACAATGCGTGGGTAGAGAGACTACGGAATCGAGCGTTGCGCCAAGGTGGCCGCGGCATTACAAATTGTTAATGCTGCGCAGAGCTAAACCGGCAAATTTGCCGCGAGAAATCGTGGAAAGGGGAAGGTTTCAAAGAAAACCGCGACACGATTCTCGAAATGGCCAAGACAGTGTTTTTTATCTATTAAAAAACGCGCACGCCAGGAGCGGTGGAACGACACGGCCCGTTCATGTCCACCACACCTGTGTGCGCTTGGTGCATGCACTTGGAGTCAGTCCATTGAGTAAGCCCGTGGCCCAGCGCCCTTATATGACCCCCAAAGAAGTAGCAGCGGAGTTGATGGTAACTCCTGAAACCGTGCGCCTGTGGGTGCAGAAAGGTCTGCTAGATGCTGAACTCACCGCTGGCGGCCATCGTCGCTTCAAACGCGCCGATATTGAGCTGTTTGCACGCAATCGCCGCAGCCGCGGTGCACGAACCGAGATTCGCATCCTGATTGTGGACGATGAGCCACAGATGGTGCAGATGCTTGCGGAAGCGTTTGACTACAGCGACCTGCCGTTTGTCACCGAGATTGCCAACTCAGGCTTCGAGGCCGGCCACAAGGTGACGTCGTTCAAACCTGACGTTGTGCTCCTGGACCTGATGATGCCCGGCGTGGACGGCTTTGACGTCTGCCAGCGCATTTCGCAGGACCGCTCACTTGGGGACGTGAAAGTGGTTGCCATGACCGGTTACTACCGCACGGAAAACGTCGAGCGTATCAAGCGCGCGGGCGCCGCTACCTGCCTGGCCAAGCCACTGGATCTGGATGAGGTTGAACACCTGGTGCAGAGCCTGGTCGGCTATCAGCCGGCCGCTAACGGCTAGCGACTCTCGACTCAGGCGCTCTCACTCAGGGGCTCTCGACCTAGGCGCTCGCGGCCAGGGGCGGAAGATTAGTCCTGGGCCGAAGGGCCCACCTGACGGGCCCGGGCTGCAAACACGGACCCGCCGCCGCTCGGCGGCGGGTTTTTCATGTCGCTAGTTGCCAGCGTTGGCGTGCGACTCGATGGCGGCGTAGACGGTCTCCGGAGACACATCCATCTGGTCTTTGAAGCCTTCCAGCATGCGGTAGAAATCCGCCGCGCCTGCATGAAAACCGGACGGCAGATTGGCGGCCGTAAACGTCGCGGCAATCTCTTCCATCTCGCCAATGAAACGCCAGGCCTTGAACGCATTGGCCGTCGCCGCCTTGCTGCTGCGCCCTGCGACGCCGGCCAGCGAAATATCCCATTCGGCCAACAATGCCTCTTCGACACCGTTGGCACGCGCCACAGCGCGCACGTTCATCAACAATGCGGACGAGGCCTTGGTCCAGCCGGCGTATGCCATCTTGAGTGCCGAGGCCGCGGTCGAGTCTGGCGTCTCGTTCAGAACGCGGGCATCCATGATCGAATGGTCGAATAACGCAGCCGCCGCGGACGCTCCATCGCCCGCCATGTATAACCTGGCATCACCACGTTGTCTGGGCGGCGGCCCGATGATGCCCGCATCAACATAGCGGGCGCCCCCGGCACCAACGATGCTGCCGACCTTCGCACCAGTGGCCGGCGAGACTGCGTTGCAGTCCACGTACACCCCCTGGAACTGATGCTCGGCCACGGTCGCGGCGGTACTGACTGCGGCATGCGGTGGCACAACCGACAGCACAAACTCGGAGGCAGACAACGCTGCTGCCAGTGTTGTCTGCCCGGTGAGACCAGCATTCGCCGCGCGTTGGCGGGTGGCGTTACCACGCCCCTCTTCGACCCAGAACACTTCGTGGCCAACGCCACGCAGGGCCGCCCCGACCTGCTCGCCCATCTGGCCAGGGTTCAACAACAAGATGCTCATGAATTGGTGTGCTCTTTATCCGGAATGTCGAGACGCATTATGCGTGATGTAGACTCGCCGGGCGTCAGATGTTGAAGCTGGAGATGAGCGTATGAAAATTGGTGTCGCGATGTTCTGCACGGCGTATGCCATGCCCGCTGCGGACCTGGCTCAAGCGCTGGAAGAACGCGGATTCGATTCTTTCTGGGCGCCCGAGCACAGCCATATACCCACGTCCAGGTTGTCGCAATTCCCGCAGGGCGGCGACCTGCCGCAAAAGTACTACGACGTCATGGACCCATTTGTGTCGCTGACAGCCGCCGCCGTCATGACAACCACGTTGAGGGTCGCGACCGGGATCTGTCTTGTGCCGCAGCGCGACCCGATTCAGACCGCAAAAGCCGTCGCCAGCCTCGACCATGTCTCCGGTGGACGATTCCTGTTTGGCATCGGCAGTGGCTGGAACGCGGATGAGATGGCCAATCACGGCACGGATTTCAGACAACGCAACAAAGTGATGCGCGAGCGCATCGAGGCCATGCGCGCGATCTGGTCTGACGAGACCGCCAAGTATCAAGGTGAGACCTTGAGCTTCGGTCCCATGAAGACCTGGCCAAAGCCTGTGCAACAACCCAGTCCACCGGTTTATGTAGGTGGCGGCATCCCCTACGGCGCGCGCCGCGCGTTGGCCTATGGTGACGGCTGGGTCCCGCATGCCCGGCGCCCGGACTACCGCCTGTTGGATCGGTTGGACGAGTTTCATGCCATGGCCGCCGAGGCGGGCCGGTCGCTGCCTGTCACCGCGTTTGGCGCCGAGCATGATCCGGAGGAGTGGTGGGCTTATCGAGACGCAGGCATCGAACGTATCGTACTCAGCATCGATTCAGAGACCGACGAGAAGATTCTGCCAAAACTCGACGCGTGGTCTCGTCATGTCACCGCGATCGGCGCTGTTTGACCACATGGCTGACGGCACAATTTGGTAGACTTGCCGGCCTCAAACGGCGCAGTCCTGCGCCGTCATCAGTGAACGAGGCGCACCATGGGTAGACCCACCTACGTACAAGTCACGGAAGTTGGTACACGTGACGGTTTCCAGGCGGAAAAGGAATTCATCCCTACCGCGACCAAGATCCAACTCATTAATGCTCTGATTGACGCGGGCGTACCCCGCATCGAGTTCTCGTCATTTGTATCCCCGCGCGCCATCCCGCAGCTGGCCGACGTTGTTGATGTACTGGGCGGCATCAACCGAACGCCGGATACACGCCTGGCCGCCCTGGTGCCAAACCCACGTGGCGCGGCTGCCGCGGCCGCGGCAGGCGTCGACGAAATGGTGGTGTTTGTCTCCGCGTCGGAGAGTCATAACCTCAAGAACGTGAATCGATCCATCGACGAATCGTTGAGCGGCGTCGAGGAAATCATGCGGATCGCCTCCATCGATGGTGTTGAGGTGCATGGCGCCGTGCCAACATCGTTTGGCTGTCCCTTCGAAGGCGACGTCTCCGTCGAAGCGCTAGCCCGTGTTGTAGGCCACTACCACAAGATGGGGATGCGTCACGTAAGCCTCGGCGATACCACTGGCATGGCCACGCCCAAGCTGGTGACGGCTGCGTGCCAGCATCTGCAGGACAAGTTTCCGGATATGCATATTGCGTTGCATTTCCATAACACGCGCGGCATCGGGCTATGCAACGTCATGGCCGGCCTGGACGAAGGCATCAGTGCCTATGAAGCCTCGTTTGGCGGCCTGGGTGGTTGTCCGTTTGCGCCTGGTGCGACCGGCAACATCTGCACCGAAGATCTGGTGTTCCTTCTGCACGAAATGGATATTGAAACCGGCATCGACATTCGCAAGCTCTGCGCGATTGCACGTGAGGTCGAAAACGTTGTAGCCCGGCAGCTGCCAGGCCAGGTGATGAAAGCGGGCTTGCGCGAAGACATCTACAGCATGGACGAAGGCGCAACCGCGGTCGGCTGACGGAGGATCTGGGCAATTGGACTGGCGGGGGGAAATCGCGGCGGCGGCTGACCGCATCGCCGCATATGTGCGTGTAACGCCGTTTATCGACGGAGTTGGCGCGGCGTTTCCCGGAGGAGCTGACGTCACGCTCAAGCTGGAGCAGTTGCAACACTCCGGTACTTTCAAGGCGCGCGGCGCGTTCAACTCGCTGCTATTGCGGGACGTACCCCCGAGTGGTGTCATCGCAGCGTCCGGCGGCAACCATGGCGCGGCCGTGGCATACGCGGCCTCGGTGCTGGGGTACCCGGCAGAGATTTTTGTGCCAACCATCGCGTCGCCCGCCAAGGTTGCAAGACTGGAGAGCTACGGCGCCACAGTGCACATGACCGGCAACGAGTTTGCCGAGACGCTGGAGGCCTGCAACGCCCGCCAGGCGGAAACCGGTGCCATCTCCATCCACGCCTACGATGCGCCGGAGACCGTCGTCGGCCAGGGCACCCTTGGACGCGAGCTCGCAGCGCAGACACAACTGGACACCGTGCTGGTGGCGGTGGGCGGCGGTGGCCTGATAGGCGGCGTCAGCGCCTGGTACCAAGGTGATGCGAGGCTGGTAGCCGTCGAGACCCACGGCACGGCCGCATTGCACAATGCACTACAAGCGGGCGCCCCGGTGGAGACGCAAGTCTCGGGCATTGCGGCGGACGCGCTGGGCGCCCGTGTCATCGGAGAGCTGGCGTTCGCCAACGCCGAACAGTTCGTCGACGCCTCGGTACTGATCGCCGACGAGGACGTTGCCGCGGGTCAGCGTCACCTGTGGGACCAGTTTCGCCTGATCGCGGAACCGGCTGGCGCCGCCGCGTACGCGGCGGTGTTGTGTGGCGCCTATCAACCGCAGCGTGGCGAGCGTGTCGGCATCATCGTATGTGGCGCCAACACGGAGTTGAGCAAGGTGCCGGCCTGAGGTACGGCTTCGCGGAGACTTGTCATCTGAGCGCACTTGCTCAGATGTCAGCCCCATCGCATGCGAGCCCTGGTCGGTCGCTCGTCGCGCGAGGCGCGCATGTGCTCAGGACTTGACGGCAGCTACCCCACCACCCACTTCCACCACGGTGAAATCGCCACCCTGGTAAGTTTCGGGTACGGACGTCGGATCGGCATCCAGGGCCTTCGCAAGGATCGCTTCCGCGTAGTCTTCGGAGCGGTCCCGAGGCTTGTAGCCGAGCCTTGTGGCGTTGCTGTTGTCCCACCACGCGCGGGCGTTGCCTGACGCGCCGTACACCACTTCGAAGTGCAACTCGGGATGTTCCAACCCGATCTTGACGAGCTGCGTCAGGTCGCGCGGGCTTATCCAGATCGCGAGTCGGCGGTTATCCACCGGCGCGTCGGCCACGTTGCCAATACGAATGCATAACACCCGCAGCCCGTATTTGTCCGCATACAGACTACCCATCGCTTCACCAAACGCCTTGCTGACGCCATAGCGGCTGTCCGGGCGCACGGTCACATCCACGGGGATTTTCTCATCGCGACGATAAAAACCCACCGCGTGGTTCGAGCTTGCGAAGATGACGCGCTTGACGCCCTGGCGGTACGCAGCCTCGTAATGGTTGCGCATGCCAATGATGTTGGCGTTGAGAATTCGCTCCCACTCATGTTCCCGCGATTCACCACCGAGCGCGACGACACCATCCACGCCTTGCATCAGTGATTCCATCGCACCGAGGTCGCTGACGTCGGCCGCGACAAACTCTTCGCCGTCTTGCAAATCGCTAATGGTGTTCAAGTCAGACAGGCGCAGCCGGTAGTCGCTGCGCAGCGTCGCGCGCAACCTCGAGCCAACGTCACCAGCCGCGCCGGTAATCAATACGGTTTTGATGTTCGGTTCCCTGTCGCTAGTCGATCACGATGCGTTCAACTTCGTGCGCCTTGATGTAGTCCCAGTCGTATTGCACGCCAAGCCCCGGGCCTTCCGGGACCGCCACACATCCATCCTCATCCACGCAATCCAGGTCGTCAGAGTAGCCACACGCGTACACGGGCAAGGACCACGCGTTACCAATGACGGGATGTACGAGGTTGACTTCGTAGTAGTTCGACTTTGGACACGCAGCCATCAGATGTCGCATGGCCGGGCCACATGCATGTACTTCAGTGTCCATCCCCACCATCTCGGCCGCCTGCGCCAGCTTCCAGCAGCCGGTCAGGCCGCCGTCGTAATCCGGATCGGCGCGCGCAAAATCGGTTGCGCCGCCCAGCAGCATATCCATGCTGGTCTCCGGATTGCGCACGTGTTCCGTCACCAGGATGGGTGTTTTGACAAAGTCTTTCAGACGCCGGTTTCCGTGTTGCGAGATGCCGCCGTCCGCATACGGATCTTCATACCAGTAGAGGCCGTACTCGTCACATGTTCGCCCAACGCGAACGGCATCGTGGAAACTCGCCAGGTGATTGCTAGCGTCGTACATCACGTCCATGCGGTCACCAACGCGCTCGCCTACCGCAGCAATCATGGCCGCTTCCACATGCGGATCCGCCGCACTCCAGCCGTGCATCTTGTAACCGGGATAGCCGAGTTCCAGGCAGTGCTCAGCAAAATCCGCGTAGGCCTCAAAACTGCTCAAACCGCCCGCGATCCCATCGCCGTGAAGCGTGCTGGCGTAGGCTTTAAGGCGTTTTCGATAACCACCCATCATTCGGTAGATCGGCTGGTCAACCAGCTTGCCAGCTGCATCCCACAGCGCGATGTCGAGGACGCCAATGCCCACCTCCCCCACGTGTCCGGTGACCTGCCGCATTCCCCTGTAGTGCTTTTCGCGCTCCAGCAAGGGCTGGCCTATCAGGCGAGGTGCCAGGAACATCGCGGCACTCATGACTACCTTCGCGCGAGCGCGGGGCGGTACATATTCGCCTATGACCCCCGCGTCGGAGTGCAGCCGAATCGCGAAGCGCAGCTGCTCCGACCCTGGACCGGGCTCGAACCTCACCGCACTGCCCGCCGCGTTGGATCCGACGTTAGGCAGCGTGATGTTAAAGGTCAAAAACTCAATTTTCGTGATGCGCGGTTCCGGCATATCCCGACTCAACTGTGAAGCGTGCGAAGCTCGAAGGATACTCTATTCCAGTTGTGCGCTCAGGTCGCGCGGAACTTCTCCGCCAGCCCGATGCCAGCAAAGACCAGCGTGATGGCCAACACATGGAACCAGTGCAGCACTTCACCCAGAAAGGCGATCGCCATCAGTGAACCGAGGATCGGAGTCAGGTTGACGTACGCACCCGCGCGGTTTGCACCAATCAGTTCGATGCTGCGGATAAAAAACATCTGCGCCAGCAGCGACGGGAAGATCGAGACGTAGGCAACCACCAGCCAGCCGTCAGGCCCTGGCATCCGTGGCGCGCCCAGCAACAGCTCGCCCATGAACAGCACGACCGCCATCAACAGCGCGACAAACGAAAGCCCAAACAGCAGCGTCACCCAATGCAGCGGTGGCTTCTTGCGCAATCCGACGGCGTAACCGCCGTACATCAGCATTGCGACCAGGACCAACATGTCGCCCTGGTTGAAATCCAGGGCCAGCAGTACGCCCATGTCGCCGCGCGCGACGATAAACGCCACGCCAACAATCGAGATCACGACGCCAACCACCTGCAGCCAGCGCGCCCGCATGCCGAAAAACACGAGATTCATCGCAATGATCAGCACCGGCATGATCGCCTGAATGATGGCCGCGTTGATGGCGGTTGTGTAAGTCAACGCCCAGTAGTACACGGCGTTGAAGCCACAAAAGCCGATCGTGCCAAGCAGGGTCAACGGCAACCAATGCGCGCGAATCTCCGCCCAATCCGCGTGAATACGCTTGTGCGCAACTGCATAACAGATGAGGCATGCTCCCACCCAGCGCAGGAACGTCAGCGTCACGGGCGTGATGTCCGCTTGCCCGAGCTTCGCCGCCACGGCATTGCCGGCCCAGAACGTCATCGTCAGGAACAGCAGCACGTAAGCATTGCCCCAAAGGGGCGCAACCAGGGGACGAACAAACATCCAAGGCGTCTCAATCGTTGAGGAGAGAGGGGAACAGCGGCCACGCCTCGAGGTCGTAGCAAGTACACTATACCGCTTAAGCAGGAGCCGAGGGACGGCTCCCGGGAGAGCGAGACTGCGCATGAGCGACGAGCACATCTACCACCGTTTCATCGATGGCGAAGGCCCTTGCATCGTGCTGATCCACGGCATGGCCTGCGACCACACCGACTGGCGCCTGCAGGAAGCCCATTTCACGGCCCAAGGCCGCCAGATGCTGTTGATGGACCTCCGCGGCCACGGCCAGTCACTGCACATCCGCGACAACCTCGACATGCCTACGATGGCCGCCGACGTCGTCGTCCTGCTCCACCATTACGACGTCCAAAGCGCCATCGTCGCGGGCCATAGCATGGGCTGCCGCGTCGCGACGGAAACCGCGTTACAAGCGCCGGACATCATTGAGAAAGTTGTCTTGGTGGACGGTAGTCGATTTGCCGAGGGAGACCCTGATGAAGCCGTTGCGGCCGCACGTGCCGTTATAGAAAAGCGCGGCTTCGGGAATCACATCAAAGCGAATTTTGCGTCGATGTTCCTCGATGATGGACCAACTGAGTTGTCTCAACCGATCATGGACCGCACGGCCGCGTGGCCCGACGAAGTTGGGGAACAGGTCATGCTGGCGATGATCCGCTGGGACGCCGGGGATTTTGGGTGCCGGTACAGCGATCTCAAAACGCCGGTGTCTGTGTTGCAGAGCACGCACATGGCGGACGGCAAACGCTCGGTAGTAGTCGAGAGCACCCATGTCGGTTGGCACGATCAGATTGCTGCGGCAGGCGTTAGCGCGGACATTCAGTCCGTATATGAGTGTGGTCATTTCACGATGCTGGAAGCGGCCGAACAAACGAACAACGCACTGGCCGCGTAACAACGGAGATTGACCAATGGAGCTTCCACTCAAGCAGAAAGACCTGGGTCAGGACCGCCGAATCGGCTACCGCGACGCGGGCGAAGGTCCAGTAGCTCTGGCGCTCCATGGCGTCGGCTCAAGCTCCGCCTCTTACGTCGAACAGCTGCGCGGCTTGAGCGACCGCTTTCGCGTCATCGCCTGGGACGCGCCTGGTTACGGTGGTTCCGACGACCCGGCAAGTGAATCCCCCCAACCGCGGGACTATGCGGCGGACGCTGTTGCGCTGCTGGATGCGCTTGGGATCGAGCAAGCGTGTCTCCTGGGCCACTCAATGGGCGGCCTGATCGCCGCCGCCGCAGTCGCCATTGCCCCCGATCGGTTTCCACGCGTCGTGCTGTCGTCGTGCGCTTCCGGCTACAACACCCGTGACGAGGAAGAGAGAGCCACGCGGCTTCAGGGGCGTCTTGGCTTGCTGACCGAAGTTGGTCCGCAGGGGCTCGCCGAAAAACGTGGGCCCGGCAACTGCGCACCGATGACGCCGCCGGCGGTCGTCGAGCGGGTGGTTGAGATCATGTCAAGGGTGCGGCCTGAGGGTTATTCGGCGGGTGCGCACCTGCTTGATAACGGCGATGTCTTTCGCGAACTGAGGGCCTGGCCAAAACCGCCGCCACCAACCCTCGTAATGGTGGGGAAACACGACAAGACGACTCCGCCCGCGGGGTCACGTCGCATTGCGCATTGCATTCCCGGCGCGCGTTACATCGAGCTGGGGGAGAGCGCGCACGCGGGCTATCTGGAGCAGCCGGCACTGTTTAACAGGCTCGTGGCCGAGCACTTCGGGGGATGAGCATGCGCATCGTCAAGGTGGACTGTTACACACTGGATATCCCGTTTGACGCAGGCGCCCGGCAGGACCGATTCCTGGGCCCCAATGCCTGGAACAAGTTGACCACGCTGCTGGTGCGCGTGGAGACGGAAACCGGTCTGGTTGGCTGGGGTGAGGCGTTTGCTTATTCCTGCGCTGATGCCGTGCGGGCCGCCGTTGAGACGATGGTCGCACCTGCCATCATTGGTATGGATGCCACTGACATTGCGGGTATCAACCGCCATTGCCAGCAGTCGCTGCATCTGTTTGGGCGCTACGGCATCACGATGTTTGCCATCTCTGGTGTCGACATCGCATTGTGGGACATCGCCGCCAAACGCGCGCGTATGCCGCTATACCAACTGCTCGGTGGAGCCTGGCGGGACAGCATTCCTGCTTATTCGAGCCTGTTCCGGTATGGCGAGGCCGACCTCGTGGCCGAGAAGTGCAAACAATCGGTGGAAGATGGCTACGCCGCCGTCAAACTGCACGAGGTGACGGAGGAGTGCGTCGCCGCGGCGCGTGAGGCGTTAGGGCCTGGTGTGCCGCTGATGGTGGACACCAACTGCCCGTGGACGCCTGAAGAGGCGCGCGAGATGGCGCTTCGCTTCAAACCTTACGATCTCAAGTGGCTGGAGGAGCCAATCTTCCCGCCGGACGATCATGTAGCCCTTGCGCAACTACGTGCCGAAACCGGTGTACCGCTGGCCGCCGGGGAAAACCACTGCACGGCAATCCAGTTCCGCGATATGGCCAACGCGCACGCCGTGGACTATCTGCAACCGAGCGTCACAAAAGTGGGCGGCATCACCGAATTGCGCAAGGTCGCCACGGTTGCCGAGACCACCGGCACCACGCTGATGCCGCATTCGCCGTATTTCGGCCCAGGCTGGCTGGCGACGCTACACCTGATGGCGGCTTTGCCGCAGTCTGGCTGGATCGAGCGGTTTTACATGACCGTGGAGGCCAGTACCAGTGGCGATTTCATCACGATGCGCGATGGCGGGTTTGTGATTCCGCAGGAGCCGGGCCTTGGGTTAGACCCGGAGCCGGACGTCATCAAGGAGTATGCGCGCGGCTAGCGCGAGTTCCCCTCCCCTACTTCAATTGCACCTGTGGCGCTGGTCGCTCGATCAGCGCGCTGTAGAAGTCGTTCCCCTGCCCGTCCACGACGATGAACGCCGGGAAATATTCGACCTCGATACGCCAGACGGCTTCCATGCCCAGTTCTTCGAACTCCTGCACTTCAACCTTGCGGATTGAATCGGAGGCCAGTCTCGCAGCAGGCCCGCCGATGGAGCCCAGGTAGAAGCCACCGTATTTGCCGCACGCATCGCGCACCTGCTTGGAGCGATTGCCTTTGGCCAGCATGACCATGCTGCCGCCCGCCGCCTGGAACTGGTCGACATACGAATCCATGCGCCCGGCGGTCGTCGGTCCGAATGAGCCGGACGCGTAACCTTCCGGAGTCTT
>MDTA01119120.1_pt1 | contig 11145 bp, 12 predicted proteins | sample 811151 | NCBI WGS metagenome assembly MDTA01 (sample SAMN05326648, study PRJNA326480) | marine metagenome | isolation source: seawater | place: Indian Ocean: South | collected 2010 | reverse complement strand
TATATCGAATGATCTTTAAAAATTCATCAGTTCCAAATCCATCAAGAGATGAATCAAATACCTCATCCATAATTAATAAATTAGTATTTACTGAGTTCTTAACCCTTGCTACCTCTCTCCAAGTGAACAAAAGTGCTAAATCAATTCTCATTTTTTCACCTTCACTAAATGATGAATATGAGAAGTTATCTCTATATCTAGATTTTATTTGTTCATTGAATTCTTCATCTAATTCAAATTGAACAAAGAACTCCATACTAGCTAAATATTTATTAATTAACTTATTCATAATTGGTAAATATTGTCTAATAATTTTAGTTTTAATACCACTATCTCTTAATAATAGTTCAGCTAATTCATGATAATGTTTCTTATTAGTTAATTCAGAATCGATATCTTGTAACTTACTATAAGCTTTTCTATATTTTTCTAATTTATCTTTATCATCTTCTGTATGTTCTTGTTGTTGTAATTCATCTATCTGTTTTTGAATTTTATTAACATATTGTTCATTAGTAGAAATAGAGTTTTGAAGTTTTTGAATCTCGTCTTGATGTTGAGATATCTCACCTTGTACTAATGATATAGCTTCAAGTCTATCATTAATTTCTTGAATAGTTAATCCTCTTTCGTCTAGTTTCTTATCAAGGTCTTTTAAACTCTCTGTAGTATCACAACAAATTTTTTCTTTATGGTCTGCTTCTATTTCTTGTTTACAAGTCGGACATTCGTCATTGTCTTCATAAAACTTTAACTCTTTTATAAACTTCTTTCTCTCAGCTTCAAACTGTCTTTCATCACTTAATGTTTGTTGAAGTTTTTCTCTTACATCTTTTTCATCACTAATTTTATCTTTAAGAAGACTTACTGTCTCTATACCTTCTTCTACATTTACTTTTAAATTTCCGATATCAGTATTGTGTTCAGTAATATCTTTAGTCAATTTATCAATCATTTCATCACGATTTTCTTCAAGTCGTCTCATTGCTTCTTCTTGACCTTGAATCTTTGCTTCACCAATCTTGATATTATTTCTTATTTCTTTTTGTTCATTGTTTAGTGTAGATGTTCTTTGTTTTAAACACTCTTTCATAACTGAGAATATTTGAATATCTAATATATCTTCTATGATTGCTCTTCTCTCAGGAATATTTAATTGCATGAATGGTGTGAAAGTTGATGAACCTAAGACTACAACTTGTGTAAATGATTTATAATTTAATTTAAGAATTTGTTGTTCAAGTATTGCTTGATAATCTCTAACTGCTGCATCTTGATGTATCATCTTTCCATCACGATATATTTCAAACTTATTTGGTTTGATACTTCTCATGACACGATACATATTTCTACCAATTTGAAATTCAACTTCTACAACAGTAGCTTTACCATTGATAGAATTTATCAAAGCTGTTTTTGGTATTTTTCTGAAAGCACGACCAAATAAACCGAATGTCAAAGCATCAAGTAATGTTGATTTACCTGAACCATTTGCACCGATTATAAGAGTTGTTTTCTTTCTAGATAAATCTATTTCAGTAAATGAATTACCTGTAGAAAGAAAGTTTTTGTATCTGACTTTATGAAATTTTATCATATCCGAAATTAATTAAAATGTTTTGATATTCTATAGCATCATCTAAACTCATGATTCTATGATTTTTATATTCTGCTTTTATTTCAGTAATTAATACTGTATCGTTGTCTTTTATTTCAAAAAGAACATTGTGTCCTTCAAGGACATAGTTACCACTATAAACTAACATTACTTAACTAATTTAGGTTTAGGTGGTGTTATTATTGTTTTAAAAACATTCTGATATTGATTGAGAAGTTTTTGTTCCGGGTCAACTGTCCAAACAATATTATTAGGGTTGAGTTTCATATTACCTTCACCTAATATATTGTAAGGAAACAAATTAACTTTAGGTCCTTTACCTTCTTGTGCTTGTTGATGAATGTAAAGAGGATTCTCTATATAATGTTCAGAATCTTCTTCAATCAAGTCAGCAATTAACATTTCACCTGTTACTAATTGTATTACTTTTATCATACTAATATATCTAAACTTTCTGTATATAATGACCTCATTAATTTAGAAAGTTCAGTTTTATCTCCTTCAATGTTTAATCCTTCGATATGTTTTGTTAATATTGTTAATGTATCTTCTGCTTCACCAACTAATTCATCTTCATCTAGAACATCTAGATTACTATGGTCTTCTACAACTTTTAAATCAGCTGGTCCTGCTTTGATTATACCTTCTACAAAAACATCAAACCAATAAGGTTCTGATTTATTTGTAACAACTAGTTTAACAAAAGTATTTTTCAAAGAACTAAAGTCTTTCTTTTTTATACTCATTAATGTTTCTTTACTATCATCATAGAATACTTTATGAAACATTTTCAGAGGATTTTTCACTTGTGTAATTTCTCTTGTATCTGTATCAAGAATGTGAAAATATTTTTCATCACCAAAATCACTCCAAGTAAACTCCATTTGAGAACCTAAGTATCTTACATTACCAATAGTTGATTTATGATGAAAGTGACCTGAATAAACTTGTTCAAATCTTTTAAACCACTCTATTGGTGTACCACCACCATGATAGTGACCTGGCATCATCATACCACCATTAACTTCTAAATGTGACATTACTATTGGTGCATTTACTGTACTTAGATATTCTTCTACATCTTCCTGATTTTCATCATTAATCCAAGGTAATAATACAATGTTCAAACCATCATAATCTTTTGTAGTGACATCTGTATAAACATTTATATTATCGTGTTTAAGTAAAAATTCAGGACTGTTTAATTCGTTTGTAGATTTAAAATAGATATCATGATTACCGACAATTAAGTCCATAGTGATATCTCTTTCAATCATTGGTTTTAAAAAGTGTTCGTGATTCTTATGTAAAGAATAAAAATTTACATCTCGTCTTCTATCGAAGTAATCACCAAGATGTATTATGTGTTTGATATTATGTTTATCTAAATATGGGAAAAAGATTTCATCATAAAATCTTCCTTGATACTCAGCAAACATCTGATTATTATTACGAACACCACAATGTGTATCGTTCAAGAGAGCTATTTTCATTAAGTTTTTTTCTTCGAGCCGCGTGGTTTATAATTTATAGGGTTCATGTTTTCTTGTAAGAAGTCAACATAACTGTTACTTAGACCTTGTGTATCTCCATCAATAGTATCAAAAGAATCGAAAAGTACACCTGCTTGTTCAATACTTTTCTGTTTGATTGCTGCTTGTTTCTTTTCTTTGTGAATTCTTCTAAGAAATGCAAAATATATAATTTGTGTTACATAAGCAAAAGCATTCTGAGATTTTTCTTCATTAAAGTTCTCAATGTATTGAAGACAATTCTCAATCCCATCACATATCATTTCATCACGATATGAATAGTTAATAAAGTTTGGTTTTGTAGAGAGCCTAGTAGCAATCTTGTAAATACATTCACCGATATATTCTGATACCCTAGGCTTTTGTTTATCTTCTGTTTCAGCTAATTTACATGCTCTGTTATGTTCAATAATAGCTGCAGTAAATTCTTTGTTATTTACATAATGTACAGATTCTTTTGTCTGTCTTTTTTGTCTAGTCATATATCTATTATACTACCGAACTCTGTCCGGTCAACCTAATTAGAACATTCTCCATGGTAAAATGGTTAATCCTATAGAATTTAATAGTGCTTCGAATACTGATAAAACTAATAGACCTACTAGTATTTGCCAAGTCCACCATTGCCAACCTTCTAAACTATCTATTTTTTTACGAAGTTGACTATTCTCAGCTTTGTAATACAAGTTATATCGTTCTGCAATCTTGTCTGACCAATAACTTGGTGAAACAAAATTCTTTAGTTTTTTTAATAAATTTACCATTTCTTGCTTGACGGTTTCCGATTCCTAGTGTAAAATGAATATGTTAGTTCGCAGAAAGAGAATATATATTATATAAGAGAACAAACAAACATATATTAATAAATCAATGTAATGTTTTAGGTTCATCATCTTCATAACTAAAAAGGTCTTCATCTTCTAAATCTTCTGCAAACATTTCTTCTTTTGTAATATTCTTTAATCGTTTTTCTATGATACCTGCTAATTCTTTTCGCGCTCTTTCGTTGTCTTCTTTTTCTGTCATTACTTCGACTTTATTATTATCTCTCATGTCTAACCAAGCTGTGACAGCATCATCATAGAATGATATGTATTGTTTATCTAAACTTGTTCTATAAGTAATATCTTTAGTTTCAACCACAATACTTTCATCTTTTGTATAAGGTATGAATGGTCCAAGATGTAATGTAATACCACCGGTCATTCCTGGTCGTGCAAGAATCGACATTGGTAGTGTAAGTTCTAGTTTATTATCTACTTCTCTAACCATAGCGAATATCTCTTTACCATTGTTAAATCGTAAATATTGATATGATGTATTATCCTTCGACATTGCCATTTTTTGGTATCCTTACTGAATGTATCTCGTAATTAAAATTTTCTGTACTATAGATATTTATTCTTTCTGAAAAGTGATTAAGTGTATAATTCGTCTTTTTCTTCCAAGATAAATCGTCAGCTATATCATATAAAGTAACATTTTCTTTATCATCTGTTTTTCTCAAACCTCTACCAATAGACTGTAGATTTCTAATTCTACTTTTACTTGGTGAAGCAAATACTACATTATGTAATCGTTTTATGTTTATACCCGTTGAAAATGTACCAAATGATGCAACGATTACAGCATTCTTTTCTTTTTCTACTATCTCTCTAACTCTTTCTCTATCGATAGCATCAGTACCACCAAATACAAAAAATACTTTTCTATCTAGTTTGTTTAAGATTTTAAATAAAGGTTTACCATGCTTCTCAACAAATTGAAAAAGAACAAGTGTGTTACCTTTTAAATCTTTGACTAAGTTATTTATAAATTTATTTCTTGTACTATTTCTAACTATCCAATCCATTTCTTCTTGATAAGTTAATTTACTAACTAACTTTCTTTCTTCGTCACAATATGATAGTACTAAAGCTTGAATATCTAACTGAGCAAGTGTACCTTCTGCCATCAAGTCTGCTGATGTTGTTACAAAGTAAGCTGGTCCAAATAGACCTTCTAATTGTAGTTTATGTGTTTTAGTTTCTTGTAGTGTACCTGTCGTACCAATTTTATATTTTACATCTGTCAATGATTCCATAATCTTACTTAGAGACTTAGCAGCAAACAAGTGAGCTTCGTCACCAATCACCATACCAAAATCGTTACCAAAATCTTTCGGCATTCGCATCATTGATTGCCAAGTCGTAACAACTATTGGAGCATCAGCACCTTTATCACCACCATATATTTTAGCAATATCACCTCTGAAACCATAGTCTCTAAAATCTTTTGCCATTTGTTCAACTAAAGATGTAGTTGGTACAATGACTAATGCTTTTTTATTTTTCTTTAGAAAGTTATATCGAATAAGACTGTAAATCATCAAAGATTTACCTGATGCTGTTGGAGATACTAGAATACACTTTTGATTATGAGCAGCGTATGCTATTGCTTCTTTTTGATAATCTCTTAATTTTAAAGGGATATCTTGGACTATTTCTTCATATCTTTCTATCGTAAAGATATCTTTCTCAGGTTCATATCCTTCAATCACATATCCTCTTTCATCACAAAATTCTTTTAGATAAGAGAAAAGTCCAAGATATAATGTATTTGTATTTAAATTGAATAGACGAATGTATCCGTCCCAAAATCTTCTTCTGACAGCAGGTATAAATTCAGAACCAGGAACTTTAAATTTAAAGAACTCAGAAAGTTCTTTTCTTATTGAGTCTTCTGTTGATATGTAAAGATATACTTCGTCTTTTTTGGCTACTATGAGCCTGCCATGAATCGTCGCCATTCTATAATATTTTTTATTGTTTGATGTCTCCAAGTTATTTGAGAAACAACATCTTGTAGAAAATCTACTGTTACTTTTAAGTATTCAATTTTTTCATTTAAGTCTTGTATATCTTTATCAGCACCTTGAAATTTATCGTAATCAGATTTAAGAACAGTTAGTCCATCAAAAGGGTCATAGTCCCATTTATGAAACTCTATATCTTCTTTTGACATTTTACCGGTATACCATAACCATTTATCTTTATTGAGTTCTTTCATCTTTCTTTCATATCTAATTAACTCTAATTTTTTATTTGACAATAGTTCTGAATATTTTGAATGTAGTTGAGGTTGTTGTAGTGAAGATGAATCAAGTTCAATGTCATCAATGACACAATCATCTTTCCACATTTGTTGAATATTTTTTAAGTTCATACTATATATTATATCATTGAACCTGTATAGGTCAATGTTATGTACTTGCAACTACTTCGAATTGAGTATATCTTAGTGTTAAATCACATGCAGCATACTCAATACCTTGAGCATCTGTTGAAAATTCTATAGAACCTAGACCTGTTGGGAATGTATCTTGAAATCTAAATTCTACATTAGCATTGTTAGATGATGTATTAACTATTAGTGTTGCATCAGAATACATCAAGTCAAAAGAAGCATTACTAAATGTTCCTCTGTTATTTTTTGTCGACCCAACTAAATCAGCAAAATCATCTGTATCTCTACCAGGACCTAATGACATAATCCAATTGAATATCTCTTGATAGTTTTTCATATCTTCATCAACAACAAACCTTACATTCAATGGGTCGAATTCTATTTTATCACCTGGTAAATAAGAATTGATAGCAAGAGTTGTTGCTTGTAGAGCTTCACTAAAATTAACACCAGGTAATGTTACACCTGTACAAAAATATTTTGTTTTTGGTAGTTTATTAATTTGTAAATCAAAGTTAATAGGACTAAGATAATTTAAATTAGTCGGTTGGTCTGATTGCCATTGTGCTTGAGCCATACTAGTTTTCCTCTCTTACTAGTATTTATAACAAAAGAAAGGGAGACATTACATCTCCCTTTCAATATTGATTAAGCAGCGTGTTTTATACCACGATAAACTCTATCAGTCTTTTGTGGTTTCTTTGCTTGCTTACTTGGTTTGTACCAAACACCTCTGTAGCAAAACATAATTTCCTCCGGTCTTCGTATCGATTTCGTACATACGGAACTAAGCCGTACACCCTTCTCAACGCGTTCCTTCAAAAACTTTCGGTCTCTTTCAGCTGAATGCTTACTCGCTATCCCTACGAATGTAGGAGGTTTTCAGGTTTTTTACTTCCGTCTTCTTTCGAAGATGAACGATTGAATAACATAGTATTCATATTTTATTTATATAAAAAAAGAGCTCCATATAGGAGCTCTTTGAAATCTGTTAAGATTTGTACTACAAATTATAGAAGATTTAAAACTTCGAAACTTCTGTAGTATTGGTTGGTGCTTGCTGTTGCCAATCCATCAGCCGGAGCAGAACCTACGAATGGGTTTGAAACCATACCGTATCTTGTTTTGAATCCGATTTTTGGTTGGAAAGTGTTCTCACCAACTGCTCTAACCATTTGTAAAGGAACATATGGACAATAGAATAGACCAGCGTCAAACGGATTTGAACCTCTGTATCCTACTGTTACATAACCTTCACCAGCACTAACACCTGTTGGTCTTTGAGACGCAGATGCGTAGTATGGGTCAATGTAAACTTTGATGTTGCCATTCATGACACCAGCAAATGTGTTACCTGTATCATCAACATTTAAATTGTTGTTGATAGCTGGAGCATAGTCTAATACACCCGCCATTGCAAGAGCTGATGCTACATCAGACGAACAAAGGATAAAGTTACCTTTTCCTCTTCTTGTTTGTCTTGCGATAATGTTAGCATTTCTTTCAATGTGGAACATTAAACCTTTGAATTTTTCAACAGACCATCTACCTGATGAATCAACATCTAGGTTAAATTGTCCATTAACAGAAGAACCTGATAGGTTAGCTTCTGATTGCACACCCTCGATTTTTGCTTGTGAGTTTACAGTTCTAACAACTTCTCTGTTGATTTCCGCTAGGATTTCACCAGATAGAATATTTGCTAATTCTGTTTCTGCATCTAAACCGTGGATTGCTTTTAAGTCTTGTGCGAGTTCTATAGTGTACTCTGCTTTTAGCGCTCTGCTTTTAGCTGTAACTGTAGCTTTCTCAATAGTGAAAGACATTTCTGCGATTGAAGAATCTACCTCTGCAACAGCTGTAGTATCACCAGCACCTGATGTGTAAGCTGACTGAATAGCAGTGTTAGCTGAACTTGACTCGAATGGGTCTGAACCAGCATGTGTACCACTTCCAGAGAAATCTGTATCTGCTTCGTTGTATAACGCTTCAGTTCTTGCTACAGCACTTGAATCATCAACATATCTTGCTTTCATAGCAAAGATTAATCCTGTTGGACCACTCATTGGCTGAACACCACAGATATCATAAGCCACTAGGTTTGGCATTGCTCTACGAACTAGAGAGATTAAGATTGGGTCCCAATTAGCAGCAGTAGCTGAGAATCCACCTGGACTACCTGCTACAGTACCTTGACCGTCTCCAAATGCTTCGTTTAAAGCACCTCTTTCTTCCTGTATCGCTCTTTCTTGGTTTTCAAGAATAACAGCTGTTACTGACCTTTTGTAAGAGTCTTCGATTTTTGGTAAATCTTTATGCTCTAAGACCGGTTGCCATTTTTCTTGTAAAGTTTCTGACATAAACATTTTTAATGTTTCCCCTTTTTACCTCGCTTAGTCGTCTAACTTAGCGAATTTACTTAATGCGGCAGTATATTTGTTCATACTTTCATTCAAAGGTACATCTTGAGCACCTGAGAAATCAGCATCACCACTGGCCACAGTACTATCATCAGAGACAGCTTCAAGCTTGTCGTTATTGAAGTATGATTCTTTCAATGTAGATACCTTCTCAACGAAGTTTTCTGAATCTTCAAAATCTATATCTTCTGATAAACTTTTCAACTTCTCTACCTGAGTATCAGCTAAATCTTTCGATGCTTCGCTGATAATCTTCTCACGCTGTAGTTCCTCAATGTCTTGTTGAGCTTGAATGTTGCAAGCAACTTCTTCGTTCAACTTATCTTCCATTTCATCAAGTCTGTTTGCCATTTCTTCAACGACATCAAACTTGTCTTCTGGAACTTCAACATAATGTTCTTCAAACAGTCTTTTCAGACCATTAATGAAATCTTCTGTAAGTTCGGATTTTAATCCTCTCTCGATTGCTAATTCATTTTCTTTGACCCAGCTTTCTGAAACATAGTTTAGATAAGAATCGACTTTTTCAGTTAAATCATCTTTGATTTCTTCAACTTTTCTTTCTAATTCTTCTTCTAACTGTTCTTCTTTCTCTATTAAAGCTTCTTTAACTTTATTAGAAACAGCTGCTTCGAAAATTGTTCTAGCTTTGTTCTTGAATTCTTCTGATAAATCTTCGTCTGAAACAAGAGCTTCTATGTCATCAGTCATATCGACTTCAAACGACTCTTTCTTAGCTTCTTTCTTTTCATCTTCATCTTCATCATCATGACCCATTTCGTCCATTTCATCATCATCTTCATCATCTTTCATTTCAGATTTTGATTTTTTGGCTTCTTCAACTGATTCGTCATCAGCTTCTTCGGATTCAATTAATGTTGATTCAAAGAATGATATAATCTCGTCTGCAGATTTATCTTTACAAAATTCTACTACTGTTTTAATAATAGCATTTCGACTTAGTGACTCAACTTGTTCGTCTTTTTCATCGCCATCTTTGTCGTCATGACCCATTTCGTGCATCTTTTCGTATGCAGCCATGAGTTTTTCTTTCGGTAATTCCTTCATAGCGTTGACCATTGCTTTCAACATTTCAGATTTTGACATCTCTTTCTTCAATGACATATCAGCAGCTGATTTCATGTGACCAGCTTCTTCAATTTCATCAACACCTTCGACATCTTCAACATCTTCCATGTTAACTGCTTTACCTTTTTCTACTTTGTTGACACCATCTTTAGGTTCTTCACCTTTCTCGGAAGCTTTGTCACCACCAGGTGCTTTAGCTTTCTTGACAGCATCAGCAGCTTTGTCAACAGACGCTGCAGATTTTTTCTCAGCATCTTTATCAGGACCAGAAGAAGACCCTTTAGCAACAGGAGCTGCTGCTTCAGTCATTACTTCTTCTATTGTGTGTTCTAAACTTGACATTAGAATATTCCCCTATTTTCAAATAAATTTATCAAATAATTTGATTATTAATGATTATTTATAAATTATAAGTTTTCTAAAAACGATTTAAATACATTTAATTTCGTTTCTTGAAGTTTTTGTGATTTAGCTCTTCTAATTGAATTTTTATATTCTTCAATTTTCTGTGCTTTTATCACACCATTATCCCATATCCATTCTACACCTTCCATGATACCATTTACAAAAGCATCAGGAGCAGAAGGGTCAGCGACAATATCAGCAGCTGTTGCCAACTGAAAATCTGATTGTACCATCTGAGCACCATTCTTTTCTTTGGAAGGTTTCAATGAACCCATACCTCTGCTTGAAACACCAAGTCTAGCACCATCAGCTAGTAAATTCTTGACTATTTCTCCCATAGGTGTGGATAGAATTTTAGCCTTACCCACGAAGTTGTCTCCATCTTCGTATAAGTCTGTTATTAAATGAGATGTTCTTTCTAAATTGATTGTTGGACCCTCAGGGTGTCCTAGTTCACCGTACGCTCGGTTTTGGTCGATATATTGTTTCTTATATCTGTTTACTTCTTTTTCCATTATTTCTTTTGGATATATACGACCATTTTTGTTTTTTACATTAGTTTGTAACATGATACCTTGAATGAAAGCATGTTTTTTACCTGTTTTAGGGTCTTCTTCGATTAAGTAATCTACTTCGTCTGACCATTGTTCTGATATTAGTTTCATGTTTATTATCCTTAAATTCTTACCTTTTTAATAGCGTTTAAAAACTTTTTAAAAACTGCTGGACTCATTGCCATGTAATCAGCAAATCCTTCAAATTCGTAATCATCTAATTTCTCTCCTCGAGATATAGAACCTGCTGTTCCTTTTGTTCTATCTCTGTCCACAACAAGTTTAATCCCATCACTATCTTG
>MDTA01002539.1_pt1 | contig 11145 bp, 9 predicted proteins | sample 811151 | NCBI WGS metagenome assembly MDTA01 (sample SAMN05326648, study PRJNA326480) | marine metagenome | isolation source: seawater | place: Indian Ocean: South | collected 2010 | reverse complement strand
CTTCAGATGGTATAAAGGTGATTGGCGTGTAGGGCTTACTACAAGATACTTAAGCGGTATTGATATGAGTGCAACTGCTGCAGATTACTTCGGTGGCGAAACTTTATATGGACAGCCTTTAACAGCTGATCTTAAATCACAAATTAAAGATATTCATTCAATTGATGATATTACCTATTCTTACTTAAACGTTGCTTATATGGCAACTGAGAATATAAATGTTTCTCTGTCAGTAAGTAATTTGTTTGATAAGAAACCTCCTTACTTCAAAGACTTCTTTGGCTTTGTTGATCCACAGATCAATACTCCACAGAATACTTATGATATAGTTGGAAGGTATTTCACTTTAGGATTTAAGCTTACTTACTAAGCTTAAAGAACTTTATAAAAAGGGTTGCATTAGCAACCCTTTTTATTATGATCCATTAAATTATGAGATATCTTTTTATACCATTACTATTAACCTCTTCTTTTCTCTTTGCTAATGAAAAAGTAACAAAGCAATGTGTAGATATTGAAGATGATACCGAGAGACTTTCATGTTATGACTCTTTATTTAAAATACAGCAAATTGAAGAGCCTAAATTAGTAACGCCTAAAAAAAAGAAAGAGACAGAAATTATTAAACAAGATAAACAAATAAAAAAAGAAGTTAAGAAAGAAAGAGAAAGAAGATTTGGCTTACCTAAAAGACTTGAAAAAGAAGAAGATAAGATAGAAATAAAAGATAAAATTTTAGAGGTTAAAAAGCTCGCTGATTTAAGATTGGATGTAATTTTAGAGAATGGTCAAAAATGGCGTAGTGTAGAAAAAATAAGGCAAGTTAGATTAAAGGCCAATCAAAAGGTTATTATCTCTGAAGGCTTTATAAGTGGTTATGTTTTAAAAGTGGTTGATAAAAAAATATCAATCCGAGTAAGAAGGATAAAATAAAATGAAAAGGATAATTTTTTTAGTTAGCGTTCTTTTGCTTGCAAATTCTATTGTTTCTGAGGAAATAAATGAAAATGTAAATAATTTCTCTCAACTTCCCGATGTCTATAACGTAAAAGTTTCACCCAATGGAAAAATGATTGGTGTTCTTAGAGAAATAGATCAAGAGCGAATGGTCTCTATTATAGATATTGAGTCAAAGACGATGTTGCACACTCACAGATTTATTAGAAAGTATCAGATTGAGAGTTTTGATTGGCTAAACGATAATAGGTTGCTATTCTCAAGGTCAGCTAAATTCTCAGGTGAAAATAGACTTTTTTCTTCAGGAGAACTGTACGCAACAAATATAGATGGTAAAAAATCTATTATGCTTACTGGGCCTCAGGCAAAAAAATCTAGCGATACAGTTAAGGATGATCCTAGACAAAGGGCATGGATGATAGATGAATTAGAAGATGATCCAGATCATATACTGATTCAGTTCTATACATCTGATCTATTCTTTAAGCTTTACAAACTAAATACAAATAATGGAGAGATGGAAAGATATGCGACGCCACCAGTGAGATCTCCTCAGTATGTTTTCGATGTAAAGGGTAATTTGATGGCTGTTGCTGGTATAGACCCTGATACCTATGATGTAGAAATATACATTTATAATAAAAATCTCCCAGTAGAATACTTTTCTAGATCTGCTTGTTCCGGGCAAAGCGTTGACTGCGTTGAAGCAGTTGTTAAAAAGTCATCAAAAGTAAAAAATGAGAACTGGACCTTTTGGAAATCAGTTGCTTGGGATGAGGAGCTAAGAGTAGTATCTTATGATGAAGAAAGTAATAGTTTGATTACAGTTGAGAATGGTGAGCAAGATCTATCTGCGATCTTTAAAACTAATCTAAAGACTGGCGACAGAAGGTTGCTTTATAAACATGACGCGGTAGACATTGGTTCTGTCTTAACAGATGAAGAAGGAAGTGTTTTTGGCACAACTGTAATGGATGGTTACCTTACTAGAGTGTTTTTTAAGGCAGAGAATAAAGAAAAGGATAGAATCAGGGAACTTATAAATAGATTTCCAGGCAGCATGATAAGAATTCTTTCATTAAGTGATGATGAAAATAAGATTACCTTTACTATCTCTTCAGATGTAAATCCTGGTGTGCATTATTTACTAGATTTAGGATCAGGAGATCTTATGCCTGTTGGGAAATATTGGGGAAGCATAGATGACTCAAAGCTATCTTATATGGAACCAATATCATTTAAATCTCAAGACGGTGCTACTATTCATGGTTATTTAACTAAAAGCGCAAAAGGTGATTCCAGAAATGCGCCAACCATAGTTCACCCTCATGGGGGGCCTGAATCTAGAGATACTTGGGGCTTTAGTCCTAGAGTGCAAATGCTTGCCTCTGAAGGATTTAATGTCCTGCAAGTAAACTTTAGAGGATCTTCAGGATATGGAAAGTCACATCAAAGATTTATATATGGTAATTGGGATGGAGTCTTGAATGATATATTTGATGGAATGGAATATTTACATGATGAAGGTTTGATTAATAAAAATAGGGCTTGTATATATGGCGGAAGCTATGGAGGCTATGCTGCAACCCAAGCACCTATTATGAGACCCGATCTATTCAAATGCGCAGTTAGCGATGTCGGTGTGTATGATGTTGGAGGTTTATTTGAAGAAGGCGATATGCAGCGTGCAAGAGGCGGAAAAAAAATGTTAAAGATAAGACTAGGAGATGATGAGAAAAGACATATAGAAATGTCTCCACATTACAATGCAGAAAAACTTACTGTCCCTTTCTTTCTACTTCACGGTGAAAATGATATCAGAGCACCTTATGTACATGCAGTAGCTTTTTCAAAGAAACTTAATCAATTAGGCATAGAGCATAAGGCTACTTTTGTAGAGAATGAAGGTCATGGATATTTTGATGAAGATGTTAGGTATGAGACTAATATGGAGCTTTTAGACTTCTTTAATCAACACTTAAATTAAGCACATGAGATATAAATTCTTTTTTCTTTGCTTAACCGTACTTCTAACAGGCAGCTGTGGAGAAAATATCCCGCCTGTTGAGTCTTCATATGAAACTAAGATTCTGTATCTCGGCAATGGTACTGAACCGAAAGATTTAGACCCTCATACAGTTACTGGAGTACCAGAAAGTAAAATCCTAATGGCTTTGATTGAAGGTTTGGTTATTAGACATCCAGACGGACTTGAGCCATTACCTGGAATGGCCAAGAGTTGGGATATTTCTGCTGATGGTAAAGAATATATTTTTTATATAAGAGAAGCCCTTTGGTCTAATGGTGATGAAGTAACAGCACACGATTTTGTATACGCGTGGAATAGAGTGCTTATGCCATCACTAGGTTCAAAATATCCTGATATGCTCTATGATGTTGTTAATGCAGAAGAGTTTAATAAAGGACTAATTGATGAATTTAATTTAGTTGGAGTAAAAGCACTTGATGCTAAAACTTTAAAAGTAAATTTAAAAAACCCAGCACCTTATTTTATTGAACTATTAGCCCATTACACCACAAGGCCAGTTCATAAAGCTACTATAGAAAAGTATGGAAAAATTGACTCTTTAGGAAATCAATGGACACGCCCTGGTAATTTTGTTGGTAACGGACCATTTACTCTCGAAGATTGGAAGTTAAATCAAGTAATTAGAGTTAAGAAAAGTCCAACATACTGGGATGCTAATAGGGTTAAATTAAATGAGATACATTTCCTTCCTATAGATAACGTAACAAGAGAAGATTTTATGTTTAGGTCTGGCAGAATACATGTAACTGGATCAGTACCTACAGAGAAGATAGAGGTTTACCGAGAAGAATACCCAGACCAGATTACTATTACTCCTTACTATGGTACTTATTACTACAGGATTAACATCAATAAAAAACCTTTGGATTCTAAGTTAGTAAGGCAAGCTCTTTCACTTTCAATTGATAGAGAAAAGATTACTGATAAGGTGGCAAAAGGTGGTCAACAACCTTCTTTTTCTTTTACACCACCTGATCCTAACTCATATTTTCCACCTACTAACCTAGAATATAACCCTAAAAAGGCAAAAGAATTACTAAAGGATGCTGGATATAGTCCGGAAAGCTTACCTCCTATAGAGCTTTTGTATAACACTAGTGAAGGTCATCAAAAAATAGCAGAAGCTATGCAGCAAATGTGGAAGGAGACTTTAGGCGTTGACATAATATTAACTAATACGGATTGGAAGGTTTATTTATCTAAACAAACTACTGGCGACTATGAAATAGCTAGAGCTGGTTGGATTGGAGACTATCAGGACCCTAAATCTTTTCTAGATATGATGGTATCAGGTCGAGGAAATAATCAAACAGGTTGGTCTAATAAAGATTACGACAACCTTCTAATTAAAGCAGCTAACTCAACTACGCAAAAAGAAAGATTTTCCTACATGTATGAGGCTGAAAAAATCCTTATGGATGAACTGCCAATTATTCCTATTTACACATACACAAGAATATTTATGAAACATGAAAGTGTTGAAGGTTGGAATCCAAATTTATTAGATTCACATGCTTATCAATATATTTCTATTAAAGATAAATAAAACCTTATGCTCAATTTAATTTTAAGAAGGATTGGTATAGCTGTACCTGTACTTCTTACAGTTATAACTTTAACTTTTTTAATGGTACATTCTGCTCCAGGAGGTCCCTTCGACGAAGAAAAAGCTGTATCAGCAGAAGTATTAGCTAAACTCAATGAACGTTATAATCTCGACCAACCTCTTTCAACTCAATATTTTGATTACCTTGCGGGAGTGTTAGTAGGAGATTTTGGACCATCATTTAGGTATCCAGGACGATCAGTAACTGAGCTTATCTCTATTGGTTTACCAATTACTTTCGAGTTAGCTCTTTATTCTATTCTTTTTGCACTTTGCATCGGGGTATTGGCTGGTGTGCTAGGAGCTCTTAGGCCCAATACTGCATTAGATTATATTCCAATGTCTACGGCAATGATTGGTATTTGCATTCCTTCTATTATTTTGGGACCTGTTTTAATTCTTGTATTTGGGATATGGCTTGAGTGGGTTCCAGTCTCAGGTTGGGGCTATATGCCTGGAGATAAAATATTACCTATTATCACTCTAGGAACAGCCTATGCAGCTTATTGCGCCCGCTTAACCAGAGGTGGAATGTTAGAAATTTTAAATCAAGACTTTATAAGAACTGCAAGGGCAAAAGGCTTATCAGAATCAAGAGTAGTAGTTGTGCATGCGCTTAGAGGGGGATTGACACCAGTAATAGCATTTTTAGGGCCTGCAATGGCAGGCTTGTTAGCAGGCTCTTTTGTAGTTGAAACAATATTTGGTATACCTGGTTTAGGTAGATTTTATGTAGAAGCTGCTTTTAATAGGGACTATACAATGATTCTAGGTTCATCAATCTTCTTTTCATTCTTGATTGTTACTTTTAATTTAATCTCGGATCTTGTTGCAGCGGCGCTTAATCCTAAGTTAAGAGACTAAAATGAAAAACAGTTTATGGAAAGATGCTTTTAATAGGTTAATTTCTAATAAATTATCTTTATTTGGTTCTATATATATTTTATTCATAGTGGTTTTAGCTTTAATCACGCCGTTAATAGCTCCATATGATTATGCATATCAAGATCTGGATCTTGGACCTTCTGCACCTTCAGCTTCACACTGGCTAGGAACGGATACTTTAGGTAGAGATTTATTAACTAGAATGATGTACGGAAGCCGGATATCTTTAATGGTTGGATTTTTAGCTACTATGGTTGCTTTATCAATTGGAGTGTTATGGGGCACTGTTGCCGGTTTTGCTGGCGGTAAAGTTGATACAATAATGATGAGAATCGTTGATGTTCTATACGGTATACCATTCATTATTTTTGTTATTCTTCTAATGGTTATATTCGGTAGGAATCTAATATTATTATTTATGGCAATAGGCGCAGTTGAATGGCTAACGATGGCCAGAATTGTAAGAAGCCAAGTCATGAGCTTAAGCAAACAAGAATTTATTTTAGCTGCCGAGGCAATGGGTGTTACTAGAGTAAGCATCATTTATAAGCATCTAATTCCGAATGCTATTGGCCCAGTGATCGTATATGCAACTTTAACGGTACCTCAGATTATGCTTTTAGAAGCTTTTTTAAGCTTCTTAGGGCTAGGCGTTCAAGCACCTCTAAGTTCTTGGGGTCTATTGATACGTGATGGCGCAGTATCTATGGAAGAATACTGGTGGCTATTAATTTTTCCTTCTCTTGCTTTTTCTATTACTCTGTTTTCTCTAAACTTTATAGGAGACGGCTTAAGAGATGCCCTAGATCCACGGACTTCTGATTCCTAACGCCTATAGGAAAAGCTTTAATACTTGACCAGGAAATATTTTTGAAGGATCTTTTATTTCATTCCACTCCTGAATTTGAGAGGAAGTTATATCGAATTTAGAAGCAATTCTGCTGACAGTATCACCAGATTTTACAGGATAAAGCATTGTCCTTAATTCTCTAGAGGGTACGTCTTGTCTAACTCTTTCATAACGCGAAAATATTTTTATAGCTTGATTAATTTGCAAAGGTCTTTCAATCTTTAGATCGTTCCATAACACTATGTCCTCAATTGAGACTTTAAATTTCTTAGAAATATTCCATAGCGTATCCCCTTTGGTAATTTTATAAGTTCTTTCCCTAGGGCCTTGCTTACTAGCCCAGGCAGAACCTCTGGGAACCATGATTTCTCTACCAGCAATTATTAGATCAGACGACATTCCATTAATTTCTTTTAAGACTGCAACCTCTATTTTGTATCTAAAGGCAATTTGAGAAAGATTATCTCCCCGTCTAATCTTATATCTATCCCATCTGACTAAATCATCTTGCTCTAAAGAATCCAATTGAGTAATAAATCTATCTGATACACCTATAGGCAGAAGTAAATAGTGTGGCCCACTTGGATCAGTTGCCCATTGATTGAAGCCTGGATTCAGCTCGTAGATAGTTTCTGGTTTTAAACCTGCTAAATCAGCAGCTTGCATTAGATCTAATTGACCTGGTATCTTAACCCTTTGAAAATAAGCTCTATTGGCTATTGAAGGTAAGTGAACATCAAATGAATCCGGATCTTTAATTAGTTCGCATAATACAAGTAGCTTAGGTACATATGCTGTAGTTTCTTTAGGAAGATCTAAGTCCCAAAATCTAGTAGGCTTTTCTGCTTTTTCATTCTTTCTAATTGCTCTCTTGACTCTTGTTGGCCCAGCATTATACGCCGCCATGGCAAGCAGCCAATCTCCTTCGAATTTTTCATTCAAGTAAGTTAAGAAGCTTAGAGCAGCTTCAGTAGAGGCCATGACATCTTTCTTCCCGTCATACCACCAATTTGATTTAAGCCCCCATTCCTTTCCTGTTGCAGGAAGAAATTGCCAAATGCCGGTAGCCCCATCAACTGATTTTGCATAAGGATTAAATTCGCTCTCAACAAAGGGCAATAATGCAAGCTCTACAGGCAGATTTAATTCTTGAGCTCTGCTTAGAGTATGGTACAAATATCTTTGACCGGATTTACTTATTCTGTTGACGGCTGTTTGATTGCTATATAGCCTTTCTCTATAAATACTTTTAGCTGCAATCTGATCTTCAGGGATGGACAACGTAATATCAACTCTAATTCTTTCCCAGATATCATACGGTGCCTCTTCGGTAACATTCTCGACCATATTAAGAAGATTTGGGTTAGCCACTTCAGAGTTTAGTGCTTTACCTTCTTTGCTGATAGCTAAACTAGAACAACTGCAAATGACAGCTAAGGATAAAACAATAGAATATTTATTCATCTAGAAGTTATCTTTCCAGTCTCTTATCGCACTCAATACTTCATAAGGCTTTTTCAGTTCACTACCTAAATAATTAGTAGCTGCATCTATAACCGTTTGCTCTTCACACCTCATAAAAGGGTTTATTTGTAGTTCTGAACCAATATCTGAGGGAAGTGTTTCTCTATTTTGTTCTCTAAGTGAATTTACTTCTTGTATTTTATCTTTAATAAATTGATTTTCAGGTTCCACGGTAATAGCAAAAGCTAGATTAGATTGTGTATATTCGTGACCGCAGTAGACCTTAGTGTTATCTGGAAGAACAGAAAATCTTGATATTGATTCGTACATTTGCAATGGAGTGCCTTCAAATATTCTCCCACAGCCTGCAGAAAATAGAGTATCTCCAGAAAATAGAACAGGCTCAGAGCATGCTTCTTCAGAATAATACGCTAATTGATCTAGAGTATGCCCAGGTGTAGCAAGAGCAATAAATTTTTTACCAAGTACTTCAAATTCTTCATTATCACTTAAAGGAGAACTAATTCCTTGAATATGTCCTCCTCCGGGGCCATAAACTTCACACTTGTATTTATCTTTGAGTGACTGAATACCTCCTGTATGATCGAAATGATGATGGGTAATAATTATGCTCTTTAGATCAAGTTTTAGCTCATTCAAGGTTTCAGCTACAGGAGCCGCATCCCCAGGATCGACAACAATAGCCTCTTTTCCTTGAACCAAGGTCCATACATAGTTGTCGGATAAAACTTTGATGGGGAATATTTCTAACATAATTTAATGTCGATTTTACACTTACAATGAAAGAATAGTTAGTCTAACTGTAATACAATTGAATATTATTTTGTATGGAAAAAATAGAGATATTTACTGATGGTGCTTGTCGAGGGAATCCTGGTTTAGGAGGATGGGGTGCCTTAATCAGAAAGAACGGACAAGAAAGTTCACTTTGGGGAGGTGAAAAAAATACAACAAATAATAGAATGGAGATGGAAGCTGCAATTAGAGGTTTAGAGTCAATTACAGAAAGTTCAAATATTACTCTTACAACAGATTCAAATTACTTAAAAGACGGTATTACAAAATGGCTTGAAGGCTGGAAGAAGAAAGATTGGAAAACAGCTGCAAAGAAACCGGTTAAAAATAAGGATTTATGGATTCGTCTGGATGCACTTTCCCAATTTCATAAGATAAATTGGAGGTGGGTTAAGGGACATAGTGGACACAGAGAGAATGAAATTGCTGATATGCTGGCAAATAAAGGTATAGACGAGCTATAGATGAATAGACAAATAATTTTAGATACTGAAACAACTGGCCTTGATTTTAAGACTGGCCATAGAGTAATTGAGATTGGTTGTATAGAAATAGTTAATAGAAAGTTTACAGGTAATGAATATCACACATATATTAATCCTGAACGTGAAAGCGATGAAGGAGCTTTAAGAGTTCATGGACTTACCACAGAATTTTTATCAGACAAACCTAGATTTTCTGAGATTTATAAAGAATTTATAGACTTTATTAAGGACTCTGAGTTACTCATACATAATGCTGAATTTGATATAGGCTTTTTAGATAACGAGATAAGACTAGTTTCTAAAGATTTAAATCCTATAGATGAAGAGGTGTTTAAAATTACTGATACTTTGCAGATTGCTAGAGAAAAACACCCAGGGCAAAGAAATAGTCTTGATGCATTAGTAAATCGATATGAAATTAATGGATATGATAGAGAATTGCATGGTGCCTTACTTGATTCGAAGATATTAGGTGATGTTTATCTTTCTATGACAGGTGGTCAAAGTGATCTAGATTTCACTACAAGTGAAAACAATAAACAGAGTGAAGAGGTTGTTAAAGACAAGCCTTCAGAAAGAAAGAAACTGAAAATCATTAATGTCTCAGCACAAGAGAAAGCGAGGAATATTGAATATCTCGATAAAATGAAAGAAGAGAATAACATTGAACCTATTTGGAATAAAAAACATGAGTAGTTCCATAGTAAGAACTAGATTTGCTCCTAGTCCTACAGGCTACCTCCATATTGGTGGCGCTAGAACTGCTCTATTTGCCTGGCTTTATGCTAAGTCTTATGAGGGAGCTTGCTTGTTAAGAATTGAAGATACTGATAAAGAGAGATCGAAAGAAGAATATACACAAGAAATTATCCAAAGTTTTGAGTGGCTTGGCATCAGTTTTGATGAGGATGTTGTTTACCAATCAAAGAATTCACTGCGCTATAAGGAAGTAATTGATTTCCTTTTAAAAGAAGGTTCAGCCTATGTATGTAGTGGAGAAGATTCTCAACATGACAAAGTATATAGAGATCAGAACCTATCCAGAGATCAAAAAACAGTTGTTAGATTTAAGATGCCAGAAACAGGGTCAACAAAATTTGATGATCTAGTAAAAGGACAAATTGAGGTTTCAAATGATCAACTTGATGATTTTATTATTGAAAGAAGTGATGGTTCTGCTACATATAATTTTTGTGTAGTTGTTGATGATATAGATTCTAAAATTTCACATATTATCAGAGGCGACGACCATGTGAATAACACCTTTAAACAGATCAATGTCTTTAAAGCTCTAAATGTAAATATACCCAAATACGGACATGTTCCTATGATCCTAGGGGAAGATGGAAAAAGATTATCTAAAAGACATGGAGCGTTAGGTGTGAAAGAGTATGAAACATTGGGCATATTACCTGAAGCATTAAAAAACTATTTAGTTAGACTTGGATGGTCATTGGGCGATGAAGAAATTTTCAGTGATGCAAGTATAAAAAAAGACTTCAAATTGGGAGTTTTAAATAGCTCCCCAGCAACATTCTCCATGGAGAAATTACTTTGGTTTAATAAGCATTACCTTGATCAGATGAGTGAAGATGAATTAATTGAAACTCTAAATCATAAAAATTTTAATGACAGTAAATATTCTAAGTCTGTTATGCATGCTGTACGAGATAGGTGCGCAACCCTTAATGATTTTTTTGTCCATTCAGATTATTTTTTCGAAGATCCTAAAGTTTATGATGAAAAACTTGTTTCAAAACATTGCAAGAAAGAGACATTTAGTCATCTGCTCCTTTTGAGAAGTAAATTAGATGAACTTGAAAATTGGGAACAATCTTCAATTAAAGATGCCATTGATAATGTAGTTTCTGAGCTTGATGTAGGTTTTGGGAAGATTGGTTTGCCGCTCAGGCTTGCTCTAACCGCTAGTGTCAACTCACCCTCAATAGATTTAGTATGCAACATACTTGGTAAAGAGGTTTCTCTTAATAGATTAGATAGTTTTTTAAATAAGACTAAAGGTCAAGAAACT
>MDTA01184648.1_pt1 | contig 11146 bp, 11 predicted proteins | sample 811151 | NCBI WGS metagenome assembly MDTA01 (sample SAMN05326648, study PRJNA326480) | marine metagenome | isolation source: seawater | place: Indian Ocean: South | collected 2010 | reverse complement strand
CGGTGCTTTCAACCGCTCAGCCATCTCTCTTTGCGGGACAGTAGCGGGACACTTGGTTTACAAAATATTTAATTATGCTATTTAAAAACTAAGAAAAGGCGCTTATCCATGGTAACGGGCAACCTTGCCAAGGTTTAAGTTGAGGGTTCGAATTCCTTCGCCTGCTTTAAATTTTATATAAATTAGATTAATGGAAAATATTTTTAAAGAATTTAATTTAGAAGATGAAACCATAACAAATTATGAATTATATCTTAGACCAAGAGGTATATATAAAATTAAAAATTTAATTTGTGATAACTACCTTTATCCTGTTTATGCTACAAAAATAAATGATAAAGTTTACTATAGTACATCTGTCTATCAACTCATATTGAAGAAAAAAAATTTCATAAGAAATCCATATTTTCAAACAACAGACTTTTATAGACCAACATTTCAAACAATTGATAAAGAGGTATATAGGGTTAGAACTCTTCCTAGAGAAAGTGATGAAACATTATCTAATCCAAAAATAATTGCTGAAAAATCAGCTAAAATTTTCCAAAAATATATTACAGAGATAGAAGAAAAATTCAAAGATCATAAACATTTACTCTTAATGGGAGGAAAAGATTCTCAAAATTACTTATTAGCAAATAGAAAATCTAGTTGGATTGTATTAAGTGGTCAGCCAAACGCTGATTTAAATGAAAAATTTATAAAAGATAATAACATTAAAAATATTGAAGAATTTATTAAGCATGAAGATATTGCAAATAATGAGATGTTATTAGATGAAATAACAGCATCTGATTGTTTCTTTGACGTAGGTCATTTTAGATATATCCCAAAAATTGCTGAGATAATAAAAAAAAACAATGGAAAAGTTGTAGTTTGGTATGGTCAAGCAGGAGATGGAAAATTTGTTTATTGCGCTAATCACAGACACCCTAATTATTTTGATGTTCATGTTTTACATGTAGGCATGGCAATGGGAATTTTACATCAATTATCTAAAAACCTTTTTGATGTTCCTGCTTTAAGTATTTATCAATGCCCTGAATTTTTAGAAGAAATTTTTTTTAAATTTGAACCATATTTCGTAAAAGACTTAAAATACGATTTAAGGATAGATATTGGCAAAATTTTATTTAATGGAATAGAACCTATTTATCCTAAATTAAATCCCTCTCCGAGTGATTGGTCTGATATTGTGTATAGAAATAGAAAAAAATCAATTGGAAGATATATAAACTCACTTCAAAAAAAAGAAATTCATATTGATAGATATTTTATATTATCATTTTATAATAAATATAAAGAATGGTTAATTCATAGAATTAATTGGCATTCAGTAAAAAATAGAACCCCGATATCAAAAATTTTATATCCACTGAGAAAATTTTTATCAAAATATTTTAAGATTTTTAAAATAAAACGTTACAACATTAGAGAAATTTAATTTATTTAGTCATTAAACTTTCTTAATTTTGATTTTGTAAAAAATATATTTTTTAATTGTATTAATTTTTTAGTAAAAATAATAATAATTATTAAAAATAAAGAGTTTGTTTTTGTTTCTATAGTCAAAAAAAACTTTTTTTTCGTTATCTTGTCTTTAATTGATAACGGATAATCTATCTTTTTAGCAGATAACAAATTTCCATCTACAAACACAAGATTGTTAAAAAAATTAGAGGTTTGAATATTTTTATATATTACCTCTCTGACCCCTGTAAGATAAAAGTCATGAAAAATTATTACTCCATTTGGCATTAAATATTTTGACCATAGTTCAAAATCTTTTGATACAAAGTCATATTCGTGATTACCATCAATCCATAGCATACTAATAAGGAAGTTTGAATCCCATTCCTCAAATGCTGTTTCAGAAAACTTGTGTTGAGTTTCAACAATATTTTCAACTTTAAATTTTTTTAATAGTTTTTTGAAATAAGCTTTGTGTTTTTTATCCTGATAAAGAGGATCGATACTTTTAAATTTGTATTTATATTTATTTTTTAATAACCCCAAAGCTATACAGATAGTTGATTTTCCCTTATAAGCTCCAATTTCAACAACTGCTCTTTTACCAGGTAAATCAATAGATCTTGTTTCTGGTTTCAAATTTAATGCAGTTTGATATAAATAAAAAGCTTCATAAATACTAAGATATCCTTCGATTTTGTTTAAATTATTCCAAATATTTTTTTTAAAATAATCAAACTCTATTTTATCAAAATCCCAGTCTAAAGATTTTGCTTTTAAGCTATTTGGGTTTTTTAGCATTATTCTTTGTAAGTGAATTTATCTCTATAAAAAAAGATTTATTTAAAACCTCTTCAGTTTCCCCTGAGCACAAACTAACAAAAGGTATATTATTTTTTATCATAAATTTTATCCATCCATTATAATTATGACCATCTCTATCACTTATTTTTGAAAAATTAATTCCATTCCTAGTTAAAATTTTTCCAATCTTATCAATATTTTTTCTCTGCATTTTACTAATAATAAAAAATGCATAGTTTTTCTCTGTATTTTTTCTATTACCTAAAATTTCAAATGATAAATGAGGATTAGCTTTTTTTAAATTATTAAATAGCTTCATTGTTCTTTTATTATTAATTTTAAGATTTTTTAGTATAGTGTTTATTTTTTTAAATTGTGCGAGAAGAAGGCCTGCGCTTAGTTCGTTATAATGATAGTTTAATCCTACATCTTCTGCTATGCGCCCAACTGGATCAGGTTGCCCATACACCCTACCCATTCCTAAGTCATGAAATCTATTAATTTTTTCAAATAAACCTTTGTCGTTTGTACAAACCCCACCTCCTTCACCAGCTGTTATTAATTTATTAAACTGAAAAGAAAATGTTGATATGTCTCCAAAACTACCGACTCTTTTTCCATTAATTTTTCCTCCTAAGCATTGGGAACAATCTTCAATAACTTTTAATTTATTTTTTTTAGCAAATTTAGTTATCTTTTCAATATCACATACATGCCCTCTCATATGTATTGCCACAATAGCTTTAGTTTTTTTACTTAAAGCTCTATTTAAATAATCAACATTTAAACCAAAGTATTGATCAATAGGTATAATAACAGGTTTGGCTTTTTTACTTATAATTGTCATTAAATCAGAGCTCCATCCATATGCAGGAATTATTACTTCATCCCCTTCTTTAATATTAAGAGCTTCAATAGCTAGATGTAATGCTGCTGTGCCGCTAGAAACTAATAAAAAAAATTTTCTATTTAAATATTTTTTGAAATTATTTTCCAAAACATTACAATAGGATAATTTATTTTTTCCAAAGAACCGATAAGGAGACTTGGTTAATAAAATATTTTTAAAATATTTTAAATCTTTGATTGAAATGTGTTGAGCGCCAGGAGTAATACCAGAGTATCTTTTTAAATTTTTTATAAAATTTTTATTTAAAAGCATATATAATTAGATAATTAATATAAATAAATACTGTATAATATTTACATAATCAAATTTAAATTTTAGAAACGAAAAAAACCAAACAATATAAAATACATGTGTGGAATATTTGGAATTACTGAAAAAAATGTAAATTTAGTTACTAAAATGATGAACATTTGTTCTCATAGAGGGCCAGATAACTCATCAATTTGGCATACAGATGAATTAACACTCGGTCATAATTTGCTATCTATAACCTCAACACCAAATTTAGGTAAACAACCTTTTAAAACTGCAAAAGGAAATGTCTTAATTTATAATGGAGAAATATTTAACTATTCGAGTTTATTAAATAAATTTAAAAATAAATTTGTTCCAAAAACATCATGTGACACAGAATTATTAGGTTGGTTGCTTGACAATTTTAATTATCAAGAAGTTGTGTCAAATACAATTGATTCCATGCATTCATTTGTTTTTTATAACTCAAATAAAAATGAATTAATTTTATCTAGAGATCACGTAGGAATAAAACCATTATTTTTTTCAGAAGTAAAAAATGGAATAATATTTTCATCGGAAATAAAAGCAATGCTTGAGTTTTTACCTAACTCAACAACTATTGATAGATTATCTTTAGCTTGTACAAGTTTAATAGGCGTTAATGTATTAAGAAATACTATTTTTAAAGGAATTTATAAAATTCTTCCTGGTGAGACAATAATCTATGATTTAAATAATAAAAAAATTTCTAGAAAGTTTAGAACATTAATTAAGCCTAACTCTAACAATGACATTAATTTACAGGAATTTGAAGAAAAAACTATTGAGGCCATAGATCAATCATCTCTTGGTATCAGAAAGTTTGGTGTATTTTTATCAGGAGGCATAGACTCATCCATAATATCATATGGGTTAAAGAAAAAAATTGGAAATCTAAACTCTTTTACAAATTATATGGAACCAAATGTAATTATTGATGGAGAAGATCATAATAGTGATGCAAATATAGCAAGAAGATTTGCTAAAGAAATTAATTTGAATCATACTGAAATAAAAATTACACCTGAAAATTTTTCTAATAATTGGGAAAAATCTATTCGTTCTATTGAGGAACCAAGATACAATTGGTGTTTACCAATGTACTATTATACAAATAAAGTTTTATCAGACTATGACACAGTCGTAACAATGGCTGGTGATATTGGAGATGAATTAATGGGAGGATATCCAAAATATTTTAGGTTTCATAATATGGAAGATAAACCAAAAAATTGGAAAGATTTTATTAGTTTATGGATGAAAAAGTGGGCAGCCCCTATTCTAATTAATATGAAATTTGATTTTGGTGATTTACATTCAATACTTGTAGAAGCACTTCCTGAAGAATTATGGAATCCAGATGATATTCCAAATACCGCTATGGCGCTTGATTGTATTACAACAGTCACAGAGGATTTCTTTTCTAGAAATGATAGATATGGAATGAAATTCTCAATGGAAGGCAGATTCCCACTAGCTTCAAAAAGTTACATGCAATATTGTCTAAACATTAAATCTAAATACAAGTTTGGAGATACTATTAGCCAAACCAAACTACCAATTAAAAAAGCATTTAGAGAAAAACTTCCAGACTATTTGATTAAAAAATCTAAAACTGGGTGGACAGCACCAATCACTTCTTGGTTAAATCAAAGCAAAATTTTGCAAGAAAAAATAAACAACACTATAAGAAAAGATGATGCAATAAGGGAAATGCTTTCTGTTAAAAACATCAACGATTCAAATTATAAGAGACGAATAGTATATTGGTTATTTAGAACATGGTCACAGGAATTTAATATGTCAGAATAAATTAATATTTATAAAGACATCAACAATTTATCAATAACTGTATTCCAATCTTTAGATCTCTCCTTTCTAAATATAATATGATTATTATAGTCTGTTGATCGATTACTTTGATAACCCCAATAAAAAGAGCTTGGAAAATTTAAAAGTAGGAAGGTTTTTTTCCCCAAATACCCAGCAATATGATTTATTGCTGTATCAATTGTTATAATAAATTTAACTGAATTTATAATATTAAATGTATCTTTAAAAATAAATTCATTATCAATACCATTAACTAATTCAACATTTTTGAATTTAAAAAAAAATCTCTTTTCTTCTTCATTTAAGAATTTCTGCAATATTAAAAAATTTATATTTTTCTTTTCTGAAAATAATTTTTCTAATAGTTTAAAAGGAATAGATTTATAAATACTTGTTTCAGTTTTATAAGTTAAAGCAACATGATTTTCATATTCTCTATACATTTTAGATGGTTTTATTAAATAATTAAATTCATAATCAAAATATATATTAGGATCATAATTTAGAATTCTTGGTATTTCTAATAAAGGCAAGTGCCATTCAAATTTATCAATATTTTTTGTAATAAGATTCTTATCTCTTATTAAATAATCTAGCTTATTACTATAAATACTAAAACTTAAATATTTTTGTAAGTATTTATATAATCTTAATTGATATATAAAATCACCATAACCACCATCATTCCAAATTAAAAGTTTTTCATTTTTTTGTATTTGATTTATATTTATTAGATATTTAATTGAGTTATTTTGTCTTTTTATAAATTCAAATTTATGTTCATATTTTAACCAATGATAAGTAAAATTGTTCCAACCCTCTTCATACAAACCAAACGATAATTGTATCCAACTTATTCTTTTTTTAATAAATAGCCTATCTTTAGCATTAAGTTTGTTAAAAAGATTTGATTTTATTGATTGTTCTAAAATTTTAAGTGCATCTTTATAATTGCCCCTATCCATCTCTTTTAATGAAAAGTTAATTTGATCTAAATATTGTTTAATATTCATAAAATTATTGTTTAAAATCTTATAAATTATAATTATCAACTAAATATAGAATTAAAAAAAATTTTGAAGGTACTTTATAGTGAAAGTAGATTTTAAGTTCGTTCCAAGTTTCAAAGCTACAAGTAATTCACATTTAGAAAAATCGATATATTTTATGCATATCCCTAAATGTGCTGGTACTACAATAGATCATATTTTTGCAAAGCTTTCATCAATTTTGCAAAATTTCGAATTTAAAAGATATAAATATAATCAAAAAAATAATATTAAAAAAATATCTAAAAATTTTATAAAACCACAGTTTATAAGTGGTCATTTGCCATATAACTTTTGTGAGTATATTGATGATTTATTTTTAACCACAATAGTAAGAGAACCAAAGAGCAGAATAACTTCAAATTATAAATTCGTTCTAAGTAGATTAAATAAAAATCCATCCCAGTATCCTTTTAAGGAGTTTATTAAAGATGAGGTAAATAAAAATAGGGATAATCTTATTTTAAGACACTTCACTGGTTCATTAAATGAAAATAGAGCGATGAGTAAATATGATTTAGATAATGCAATTAAAAATATTAAATTATTTGATCAAATTAATTTAATTGAAAATTGGGATGATTTTTTATCTCAACTTTTAACAAGATTTAGCCTACCTTCAATCTTATATTCAAAATATCAAAAACATAATTATAGCTTTTCTTTTATTCCTAATAATAATGACCTTGAATTAATAAATAAATTTTTTGAATATGATTTTGAAATCTATTCAAAAATAAGTAGTAAAATTAAAAAAACTAAAACTAATAATAATAAATATAATAAAAATATATGTATAGTTTCTCCTTTTTTTGAAAATGAAAAGAGGTTATTTAATGAAGAAGAAGTAAAAAAATTATTCAAAAAATAAAAATGAAAAAATTAATGACTTTATAACTACATATTGGTCTTTATGTATTTGCTAATAATGATAGAATATATTAATGAAAGTTTTTAATCTTTTTCCACTCACAGTTATACAAGAAAAAATATTTATTGAAGAAGAAGAGAGAAGAATTCTTATTGATGATATTAAAAAAATGCAACTAGAAGAGAAAGAAAAAATAGATAGCAAATATGCCTGGACAGGAGATACAAAAGGTCATGAATTTTTATTTTCTAAAAAATTATTTAATAAGCTTTCGTTTAAAATATCTAAGGTTGTTTTAGAATATTTAAAAGCTCTTGAAATAAACACAGATCTTTTAGATATTTATTACCGAAGATCATGGGCAACATATACTGAAAATGATCAGAGTATAAATTTCCATACACACTCTCAATCAAATATTAGTTTTGCTTATTACCTACTCAAACCTCCTGGATCAGGAGGAATAATTTTTAAATCTAATGAGTTACAAAATGAAATTGCTAAAAATATTTTTACAAATAGTAAAATTGAAAAGTCTCTTATTAAAAAACCTAATGCTTTTAATTCTGATAAATCTATGTTTGATCTAGATCAAGATTCTATAATTATATTTCCTTCAAAAACACCCCATGCTACAGCACCTAATAAATCTGGTAAACCAAGAATTTCAATATCTGGAGATATTTCAATAATGCTAAAAGATAGTAAAGGATTTGAACACTTAATGCCCAATTTTAATTATTGGACAAAATTTTTTTAAATTAAAATGACTTTTAATCCTGTTGCTGCTCTAAATGTAGTAGAATGTAAATCCGAAATTGCAATAAAAACTCCTAACGCAATGGACCTAGGCTCACAAACTTCATCTATTAGTAAAGTTTTTATTAAAAATATAATTAATCAAAACAAATTGTTAACTAATACCCAAAGAGAGAGTTTAAAAAACTTATTAGGAGAAAAAGATTTTAATACAAAAGATTTCTTTATTAATATTGGTTTTGAAGATTACAATTCAATTGATTTAAATGGTGCATACGAGAGTTTAGAATTTGACCTCAATAAGAATATTTATGAAACTTATAATTTTAATAATAAATATGATCTTGTAATAAATAATGGCACTGGCGAACATGTATTTAATCAACATGCCTTATTTTTAAATATTCACAACTTAACAAAGGTTAATGGAGTAATGCTAAATATTCTCCCATTCATAGATTGGATAAATCATGGTTTTTATAATTTTAATCCTATATTCTTTGCTGATTTAGCTGCTTCAAATAACTACGAACTTATAAAAATGTCTCTAGCAAATAGATTTGGAGCTGAGCTTACTTTAAATAGGGAAAACTATCCAATTTTATTTGAACAAATTAAGCCCCATATGAATAATTCTAAGTTTAAAAAAATGATTGAAATAGCTAGAGAAAAAATTGGTCAAAATATATTATTAGTGGTTATTGCTAGAAAACTATCTAATTCTACATTTAAAATTCCACTTCAAGGCAAATATCTTAGTGATGTTTCTAACAATAAAACTGATTATGATTCACAAGGTGTTGGAAGCTCATTAGCTGCAAATCAAATTGCAGATAACATAAAAAGAAAAAAGTAAAATATTTATTCCAGAAAATTTCTAAAATTAAATAATTCAAAATTAAATTCACCTATTATGTTTATATACTTTCTATAAAAACTAGTTTTGCTTCTTTTAGTTACTCCATGAATTGAATAAGGAGTATTTAAAAACATAACAAGTCTATTTTTTTTATATTCAATTTCTTCAATAAGATTGACCTTTTCTTCTCTCACTCTTGATTTTCCATAGAAACTAGGCTTATCTTTAAAGGTATAGGTTGTAAGATTGCCTCCAACCGAATCATCATTATCATCTTTCATGTATAAAAGTGCTGCATAAAATTCAACAGGGTTATCAAGATGAGGTTCTATCACAGCTGTATCACCACTTGTGGGGGTGTTTATTACAAACTGACAATCAAGATTAAAATAACTTTTATCTTTAAATCTTATTCCAATGTTATCTTTGTTAAACAATCTATCTTTTTCTACTTTATATGTTTTTTTGATAGAGGATCCAAATATATCATAAAACTCTTCTAGAAAATCATAACTCGTATGAAATTTTATAAATTTTTTCCATATATCTGATATTTCAATATCTTCTAAAGAATTAAAAGCATTATATCGATATGCAGTATTTTCTTTGTACTCTTTTTCGCCGATAATTTTATCTTTTTTTGGAAATGCTTCGTCTAACTTATTATAAATATCTATTGGTAATGCATCATCAATAATAATATATGGGAACTTTTCAAACCTATATTGAATTTTTTTCTTATTTTGTAAAACGCTATACATAAAAATATTATAATTTAATTTTTTACTATGTAAAATGATTATATTTATAAACTGTTTATTTAGTTTATAATAATTAAACATGGACAAACCAATAGTCATTTATACTAACCATATAGTTAATAGAACTTTGTGCTATAATTTTGCCAAGGGATCTGATTCACTTTTGTGTCATGTAAATAATTTCAAAGAATTTGATAAAACAATAGCAACCTATGGAGTATTAAGAGGGACATATGATATTATTAAAAAAGTGAATAATTTTTATTATATGGATCATGGTTATTTTAATCAGTCTAAAAGAAATTTTGAAAACAACCGTACTAACATAGTTAATTTTGATGGATATTTTAGGATTGTTTATAATAATTTCATTCATAATGGAGAAGGAAATTATCCGAAAGACCGATTAAATAAACTAAATTTAAATATTGCTGATCAGATTAAATCGGGGGATCATATTATTTTATCCGAGCCTTCAGAAACTATGAAAAAATTGTATAATGTTCCAAACTGGGTAAAAGATACAAAAATTTTATTAGAAAAATATTCAGATAGAAAAATCATAGTTCACAATAAATATTCTCAACTTCCTTTGATGGATTTAATAAAAAATGCTTGGGCATTTGTAAGTTTGCAGTCAACCGCTGGATTTATGGCTATGCTTCATGGGGTTCCAGCTTATTTTACTGATAATAGTTTACAAAAGATAGGAGACATTAGTAAAATTGAAAATCCCTCTATTGATTATAAAATATTTAATAATCTTGCATATGGACAATGGACACTTAAAGAAATTGAAACTGGTGAAGCTTGGGAAAATATTACAAAAAATTTTACATCTAATTAGATTTCATTTGTATTTTAATATTAAAACTAATAACTATTCTCTCTTCCTTGGATTTATTTTCATTAACTGAATGATCAAGATAACTAGGAAATAATACCAAAATACCCTCTCTTGGATTAACACTATTGACCTGAGCATTAAGTAAATTCGGGCTTACTGCATTAGGATGTGAGTATACCGGTGCTGGTCTTGGATCATAAAAAACAATATCTCCTGAGTCTTTCGGTGCCCTTACATAATATGCTCCACTTATTGTGCTATTTCCATGTTGATGTCTTAGATTTGCAGAACCCCCAGTATTTATTATTGCCCACATATTATTAATCTTAGTTATTTGTTTTTGTTTCTCCCAGTTCATGTCTACCATTACTTGCTCAATTGCTGGCAATATAAAAGTTATAAAGTTTTGAGGGTCTTCATCCTTTAGATTAAAGTCCTTAGAATGCCAACCTTTAACATTACTTTTATTAATCCCAATTCCATCTTTTCTTTGATTAGACTTTATATAATTATACATGTTTTCATTTAATTCTTTATAATTATCTAATTGTATTGTCCAAATAGGAGTTGGAAATATGAGATTAGGCTTAGTCATATATTCTACTTATATTAAAACCTTACTGCAGTAAACATTTCAAAAAATTTCATTATTAGATTTAGACATTTATTAGTTTTTAATTTGAAAGTATTCTTTGATAATATGTATT
>MDTA01183058.1_pt1 | contig 11146 bp, 10 predicted proteins | sample 811151 | NCBI WGS metagenome assembly MDTA01 (sample SAMN05326648, study PRJNA326480) | marine metagenome | isolation source: seawater | place: Indian Ocean: South | collected 2010 | reverse complement strand
TTTCTAGTGGAAACATTGAAGATAAGCCTTTTGATTCCATTTGAACACCTCCAATGCCTGCAAATTCGCATGAATCATTTAATTTACACATTGAATTCATCAATAATGATCCGTGTATATCACCTGAAACCTCACCAGCAATAATAAAAAATTTACGTGGCATCTTTGTCAATAATTTTTTGAATCTCTAGCGCAACCTTTAGAGCAGCAATACCACTATGTCCATCTACCTCAGGCTTAATTCCTTTATTAACTGCATCTGAAAAATGATTTAATTCCTCTCTGAGCGCATTGTAGTCAGGAATTTTAGGACAATCATAAATAATATATTTTTTTTCTTGACCTTCGATCGGGAAGACTGATTTATAGTTTTTGTTATCTGGGATTTTATTTCTAAGGTTATATGTTTCTACTGATTTTTGCAAAAAATCAATTGTTGTGTATTGAGATGTTTGGAAAATACGCATTTTACGCATACTTCCCTGAGAAATTCTACTTGCTGTTAAATTTGCAACACATCCATTTTTAAATGAAATACGTGTATTTGCAATATCTATATTCTTTGAAACTACCTTAACACCACTTGCTCTAATATCATTTATAGGAGACTGAACTAATGTTAATAAAATATCAATATCATGAATCATTAAATCAAGCATAACAGGTACGTCAATTCCACGTGGATTAAATGGTGCAAGTCGGTGAATTTCGATAAATTGCGGATTTATTTTTTTATCTTTTAAATATAAAAATGCGGGATTGAATCTTTCAATATGTCCTACTTGAATTATTTTATTCAGATATTCAGATTTTTCAAGTAAACATACTGCCTGTTCAATTGTTTCTGTAATTGGCTTTTCAATAAACAGGTGACACCCATTGTCAAGTGCTTGCATAGCTAAATCATAGTGAAAAGGTGTTGGAGTAACAATACATAATGCATCCGTAGATTTCATTAAATCTAGCTTGTCATCAAAAACAGTAACTGAATACTCTTCACCAATTTTTATTGCTCTTTGATTATCTACATCATAAAGACCTATCAAATCAATATTGCTAATTTTTAATAGTTGTTGAACATGAAACTGTCCTAAATGACCAACTCCTACTACACCAATTTTTAAAGGATTTTTGTTAACCATACATGTAAATTTACAAAGGAAATCATTTTAGTAAAAGTATACAAAAGCAATATAATTTCTTGGTAATTTTCATATAATGTTCGAAATTAAGTAATTAGAATTCATTATGAACATGGGAGATACAAATGCATATTGATTCAAAATTTATATCATGGTCTGTTCTAGGGATAGGTTTGTTCTTATATTTTTGGAATGTTATTGATAATGAATTTACCTTCGCTACAATTTTTATGGTAGGGTCAATTTTATTATGGTTGCTAATTGGACTTTCTACAGACACATTTAAAAACAATGATTTTGCAATCATTTTATCAATATCTGGATTTCTTTTAGCTCTTACAGTATTCTTTTTATTTGGCCTTGAACAAATGCCATATCCAGCTGGAGCAATTATTTTTCATTCAGATGGAATTGCAAAAGCACTTGGTTTAGGATTAGCAGCATCTTTGCCTTTACTTTTTGGTTTTGAAAATATCAATCCATCTCCAAAGAGTTCTAGTCAAATAGAGCAACAAGTTGAAATAAATGATGACGATTATGAACTGGCTGATTTAGATGATTTGACTTCAGGGGAATTTGATTTATAATATCAAATTTATATAGTTTATTTTTGTAAAACGTCATCTTTAGGTGACGTTTTTTTTGCCCCTTTTATTGTGCTAAATATAGTCATATATCTAGTCAAAACTGGGTAGTCTAATCTTTTATCAAAATAGAAGATAATATCGCTGATTATAGAATTAAATAATATTTTCCCTATGAAAGAATCAAGTAAGTCCCCTCCAAAATCTTTTTTATAATCGGGGTGTTTTTTAATTAAATATTTAAAATTAATATTACCATATGATTCCATGTTTTTGTAAAAATCAATTTTACTTTTTTGATCCCAATGATAGCTTATTGATTCGCGAGAAAATCTAAATCCTTCTGAATATTTTTTCCATATTCTTAATGCTAAATCAGTATCTTCGCCACCATATGTTCTAAATTTTTCATCAAAAGTTCCAACCTCATTGAATACTGATCTTCTCACACAGGTATTACTAAATAAAAAATATTTAAAATGAATAAAATCATGCTTAGTAAATTGTCTCGCACCTCTGTAATTACTGTAAAGATATTTATCTAGTGGGGTTTCATTCAACTCAGATGGTAGTTTTTGTTCACCTACAATACCTTTTATATCCTTATCCATTAAGAAAATTAAAAATTTACTTATCCAGTTTGAATCAACAGTCATATCACTATCTAAAAAAAATATAACATCTCCACATCCAGCTTTAATACCACTGTTTCTAGCTGCAGCTAAACCTTTATTTTTAGTATGAAAAATTATATTTATCTTAGAATGAGCTGAAAAGCGTAGTAAAACATCCTTTGTATTATCTGTAGATCCATCTTCAATTAAATAAATTGAAATATTCTGTTCACATTCTTGTTTTAAAACACTTTCGATGCATTTATCAACTATGTGTTCTACATTAAAGCATGGTATTACAATGTCAATATGATTTATCAAATTATGTTTTTTTCAGTGTAATAATCATAAAGTCTATCAGAAACTTGATTAATACTATGATATTTAACTACCCATTCACGACTTAGTCTTTTATGAAGCATAATCAGCTCATGATTATTAACAAGCATAAGTAGTTTTTCATATAAATTATCACCTGTAACATTAACAAAGGGGTGATCCTTAATGAATTCTAAGTATTCTGGCACAAGTTCAGTGACGCAACATAAACCCATTGACATTGCTTCAATTGAATTCATTCCATAGCCCCAACCACCTCTATTATGAACTTGATCAATGAGTATATCACAAGACTGCTTAATTGCTTCAACTCTATTACTATCCATATTCTCCAATAAAATAAATTCAACATCTGAGCGATTCGCTATTTTTTGACAAATCGGAATAATTGTATCACTACCCTTATAATATCTATTAGTTGGACTATGAACTATTCTAATCTTCTTTTTAACTTTTAATAAAGGGTTATGTTTATCCGTATCATAGGGTAAAAAAAGATAATTTAGATCAGGATGTTTTGGAAGTAAATCTAATTCACTTGTCAAATTCAATTTAGAATATATATCTATATGATTTATTACTCCTCTAGTACGAAGGTCCTGGCCATGATAAGTACATATAATTGGTTTGTTTAACTCATTTAGTCTTTTTACAAAATGTCCATACCTGTAAAATTCTAAGCCCCATTCTAAATGAAAAATATCATAATCTAAGAGATTCCATTTTTTAATTGCTTTTTCAACCTTAAAACTCCAAATCCAATCCCTAAGTTTAAAGAATAGTTTTTCTATAAAGGAATTAGGCTGCCATTTTGGAGGAAAACCCTCTTTTTCTTTATAATCACCTTTTACTCCTCTAAAAATAATATAATAATAATGTCTTAACGACGTGTATAAAAAATTAGCTTTTATCAAGGGAAGATTTAAACAGATATCCTCTTCATAATTTTGTTTAGTTTTATACAATGTAATGAATTTACACTTATTACCTTTTTTGATATGTGCTTTTTTCCAAAGTCCAAGAATTCCAACCGTATTTTCTGGAGAGATATATAAAATTTTCAAAGCTCTAATCTTTTATATAATGCTAGGAGTTTCTGTTCAGGAAAAGACCAATTATAATAATTTTTAATATGTCCTATAACCTGTCTTGATAAAGATTCAAATAATTTTTTGTCTGAAAGTACTTTGATTATTGCATTTGCTAAATCATCTGAAGAACTATGTTTAACTAATTCACCTGCGCCATTTAAAAAATGACGAACAGGTGGTAGGTCAGTTCCAATCACAACACAGCCAGATGCCATATATTCAAATAATTTTGTTGGAGTATCAACAGATACACGTGGTGATTTTATAGATGGTATTACTCCAATTGATGCTCTTTTCAAATATTGCCATATATCAAGATGAGGAATATCATCATAAATATTTATAAAGTGATCTAATTTTTGATTATAAATCTGTTTTTGTAAAATACTTTTATAGTCAAGCGGTCGGGATGGACCAACAATCTCCAGCCTTACATCTGGGTATCTTAAAACAACTAATTTCATTGCCCTAACTAGAAAAGACAAACCTCTATCATCACTAATTTGTCCCTGGTATAAAATTATTGGATTTTTTGATAATGATTTTGGATTTCCTAAATTTTTTATTAAAGGAAAATTTTCAATGATTGTTTTTTTATATCTAACACTATCATAACTAATATTATCAAAAGGTTTATTTGCCAAAATTATTTCATCAACATATTTTAAATAATATTTTTCATAAAAAGATAAACTGCCATTAATAACTTTTTTCAAAATACCTTTATAGCTTGAAAAAGTATCCCACATATGATAAAGTGAATCATGAACATCATAAATTATTTTTTTATTATATCTCTTTTTAAATTTTTTTGCCAAAGGTAATAATTCATACTCATGAATATGTAACACCTTTACATCATCAATCTGCTTGATTACAAAATTTATAAACTCAAAAACAGAGTAATTACATTTTTGAAGATTAATATGGTTTAAATTGTGTGTTGATAAATTTACTTTGCTCTCTGATCTAGTAAAGTACTTAACTGAATATCCAAATTTAACTAAGGATTTTATTTGTTTAAAATAAATTCTCTCATCATCAGACTTATGACCACATGAAACTATTGCTATCATAGCTTATATACAGGCTCTCGTTGCATTGGCTTTAAAACAATAAAATACCAAAAAAATAAATAAAAAATTATATAAACTATTTTCAAAGTTAATCCATTCTCTGATATAATTGTTGATCCTAAAAGGAATAAAAGTGGCAACACAATAGATATTATACTAAAAGGAATTTTATATAGTTTATGAGTCTTAATATAAGTAACTAATACCATAATAAATTGTGCAATAACTGTAGCCCAAGCAGCCCCCAAGATACCATAAAATGGTATTAACATAATATTTAATCCTATATTTACAAAAGCACCTATGCCTCTAAATAAAGGAACCAGTTTTGTCTTTTCAGGAAAATAAATGGCTGGCAATTGTAAAACATATAAACCAAAAAAATAGTATGATATACAAATCACTGGGACAATACGAGTTGACGGCCAAAACGATTCGCCAATTAAAGTAAACAAACCAAAATCTAATCGAATGATATCATAAACAAAAACTGAAATAGTGATAGTAACTAATCCATATATGCCCAAAAAATATGCGGAAATTCTGGAAAAAAGTTCTGGTGCATTTTCGTTTTTTTCATGCTTTAAAAAAAAAGGAGTCCAAGCCATATTAAACCCCATTACCAATAAAAGTCCAAACATACCAAACTTATAGCCTGTTGAATATATTCCAACTGATGAAGTACTAATAATCCATTCTAATAAATATCTATCTGATAGCTCCATAATCATAGTAAAAATTCCTGCCGGAACAAAGGGTATACCAAATTTTAATATTTGGTTTAACAACTTTAGAGATATCTTTTTAAAGTTAAAATTATTAATTATTGTTTTAAACAATATTACAACCATTAAACCCGATGCAAAAATATTTCCAATAAAAACACCTTTGACTCCCAAATCAAGACTAACAACAAAATAGTAAGTACCGCTAATCGTTGATATGACATTAAATAAATTATATATTACAAATTTATATGGTTGGTTATTGGCTCTAAAGAGTAATATCGGAATTTTCCATACAACATCTAGTGCTAATATAATTGCAACTAATACTAATATATCAGCACTTGCTATTTCACCTAAAACTAGATTAGTTATATAAGGAGACAATAAAGTTATAATCAGTACAAAAATAAAGCTGGTAATAAATTGAAGAAGCCAGATACTTGAAAATACTCCAATCTTTTTATCTAGATCTGCAGAAATATAAAATTTCATAAGTGCTGTATCCATACCATAATGGAATAATATACCAGCAAAACCAATAAATGCATATGCTAAGGATATAATGCCATATTCTGTAGTAGAAAATATATTAGTATAGAAAGGTAGTAGTAAAAAAGTAACAAGTCTTGCAATAATATGACCAAATCCATAAACAAAAGACTGTTTACCAAAAGATTTTATTGACATTTAAATATTGACTTTCAATGATTTTCTAAAATATCCCTTAGCACCATAATTTTCTTTATATTTGGCTAAGCCATAATTGGGAGTTCCATCATCTGTAAAAAGCCCAAAATCGTAATGTTTAAAACCTTTATTGATTGCCCATTTAAAAATATGTGTAAATAATAAATTTAAAGGTCTAAATTTTTGAAATTTATAATTCTGACATATATAAAAAGCTAAAACGGTATTATTATTACAAATGAAATTTACTACACCAGCAATCATTTTGTCATTATTATAAGCAGAAAACAAAATGATTTGTTCAGAGAAAATACCAACTAATTTTTCTAATTCTTGAAGTGAGTGAGTGGGATTGACTTCATGTCTAAGTTCTAAATTGTCTAATAGTATAGAATAAAAATCTTTATAGTTTTTAGATATTTTAATTCTTATATCATTTTTTTCTGCTTTTCTAGCCGCTTGCAAATGGGAAGGCTTTATATTGCGTTTAACTACCTCATAAGATTGATGAAGGTTAACTATTGAAGACATCTCAAGCTTTTGAATTTCAGCACCAATACAATACAAAGAATATTCAAAATAATCCGAATTTAAAGCCGAATAAACTGAAGGGGCAAATGTTATGAAAATTTTATTGAAATTATTTTTTTTTGCATAGTTTTTTAATAATTTGGTTATCTCTATTGTTTCTTTAAAAGACAATGATTTTTTATAAACCAAAGATCCAAACGAGGCACCTGGATGCGAGATAAGAGCTCTTTCATTTTTTTGGACAACCAAAGCTGCTGATAAAACGGCTAATACTTCGTTATTTTTCTCAAAAATTAGTGAATGATCAACAAATTTTTTATTGATATGATAATTAAGAAATTTACGGCTATTAAAAATAGTTCCATTATTAGAAGTATCTATAAAATTATCCCAAACTTCAAAATAAGACGAATTATATTTTTTTACTATTATGCTCAAAAGATTTTTTCTGCGATATATAAGTTAAATTTACAGATAATTTCTTGTTTGTTTTGGGTTAAATTTAAATAGAATTTTTTAATAAGGATTTATATGAGCCAAATTCAATCTATTCATTCTAGACAAATATTGGATTCTCGTGGTAACCCTACCTTAGAGGTTGATGTAGCCCTTAAAGATAAAAGCTTTGGGAGAGCTTCAGTTCCAAGTGGTGCATCAACAGGTATTTATGAAGCTGTTGAGTTACGTGATAAAGCAAATCCATATTTAGGCAAATCAGTTTATAATGCTGTTAAAAATGTAAATGACGAAATATCAAAAAATATCATTGGTATGAATGCATATGATTTACCTGAAATCGATAAAAAAATGATTGAGTTAGATGGTACTCCTAATAAAAGTCGACTTGGAGCAAATGCAATTTTAGGTGTATCAATGGCAGTATTAAGAGCAGCCTCTAAATCCAAAAGCCTAAATATTTTTGAATACCTTCAATTTAATGAAGATTTAATTTTACCAGTTCCGATGATGAATATTATTAATGGAGGTAGTCATGCTGATAATAATGTTGATATTCAAGAATTTATGATTTATCCTTTGGGTGCTAAGTCATTTTCAGAGGCACTACAAATGGGAACAGAAACATTCCACTATCTTAAATCTGTTTTAAAAAGTAAAGGCTTGAATACAGCAGTAGGGGATGAAGGAGGATTTGCTCCAAACCTTAGGTCGAATGAAGAAGCAATAGAAATAATATTAGAAGCTTCACACAAAACTGGATATAAAATTGGTAGTGAATTATTTCTAGCCTTAGATGTAGCTTCAAGTGAACTTTATGAATCAGAAACAAATATATATAATTTAAAATCTGAAAATAAAAGATTAACATCTAGTGAAATGATTGAGTATTATAAAGATTTATGTCAAAAATTTCCTATTGTTTCTATTGAAGATGGGCTAGATGAAAATGACTGGGAAGGTTGGGCTTTGTTAAATTCAACACTTGGGGACACTATTCAGTTAGTTGGAGATGACCTAACTGTAACAAACCCCAATAGATTAAAACGTGCAATCAATGAAAAATCAATGAATGCAATACTAATTAAACTAAATCAAATAGGAACAGTTACAGAAACACTAGAAACTATTAAAATGGCACGTAAAGCTGGTATGGGTGCAATTATTTCTCACAGATCTGGTGAAACGGAAGATACAATAATTGCAGACCTTGCTGTTTCTACTGGCGTCGGTCAAATTAAAACTGGTTCAGCTTCTAGAACAGATAGAGTGGCTAAATATAACCAACTAATACGTATTGAAGAATTTTTAGGAAGTAAAGCAAAGTTTGCTGATAGAGGTTTTTTAGGTTGAAAAATCTTAAAATTAATAAAAGACTTTTATTATTAACTTTTCTTGTTTTAATAATTAGTCTATTTTTGTTTAATGATTTAGGTTTAATAAAATTACATTCCCTACGAAAAGAGCGCACAAAAATTCAACATCAGATAGATGATCTGATAATAAGAAAAGCTCATCTTGACAAGGAAATACAAAAAATCAAAAATAATGATATCTATTTAGAAAAAATTGCTAGAGAAAAGTTTCAAATGGTAAAACCAGGAGAAAAAGTTTTTCGTGTAATACAAAATCGTAACATAAATTAGTTATGATAAAACTTTCGCTCAGTTCATTTTCAAAAAAATCACCTTGTAATTAAGTTTATTAGTAAATGAAAAAAAGTTTATTCATATTCATCATAATTTTATATCAAATTTCATTTTTACACTCTAATGATAGACCTATGAAGAATGTAAAAATCAAGTTGCATGATTTTAACAATGTACAATATATATCTTGTAAGGAATTTGCTGAAGTACAAAATATAAGAACAATATTTTATGAAGATAAAGAAAAATTAGAATTTCGTTTTCCGGACAATAAAGTTACCATATCACCACACTCGTCATATATAAAAATTGATGATAAAATTTATCATATGTACTTGCCTGTTATTTACGATGAAAAAGATTTTTTCATCCCTGCAGAACCATTTATGAGAATTTTAAATAATACAAATCTACCAAATGCTGCAATTGATTCATCAGAAAAATATGTAGTTTCAAAAGCACCTATTTACAATGTAAAGAATATAAATATTATAAATAAAATAAATGGGACAGTAATTAAATTCGAAACAGAAAAAAAATTTTCTAGAAACTCAATTTCTGTTTCAATAACGGACGCTGGCTGGTTAAATGTTACTATAGTTGGAGCTTTAATTGATTCAGCTAATATTGTAAGTTCACCAATCGAATATCCTATTATGAGAGTTAGAGCAATACAGTCAACTGAGTCTGCTCAAATATCTTTTGTTTTAAAGACTAAAGTAGATGATTATGAAATAAATACTTTAAATAATGAAATTTCTATAACATTACGTATAGCTACCTCTGAAAATGCCAATAAAATAAAAGATATGCGTGACAAATGGTTATTAGATACAATAGTTATTGATGCTGGTCATGGTGGAAAAGACCCTGGTGCTGTTGGTAAAGGAGGATTACTTGAAAAAACAATTACCTTAGATGTAGCAAAAAAATTAGGTAGAATGATTGAACGTGAAATGGGAGTTAATGTTGTTTATACAAGAGAGGAAGATGTGTTTATTCCCTTATGGAAACGAACAAAAATAGCAAATGATTCTGGTGGGAAAGTATTTTTAAGTATCCATGTAAATTCATCACCAAGCTCTCGCTCAGCTAAAGGATTTGAAACTTTCTTGCTTCGTCCTGGAAAAACAAAGGATGCTATAGACGTAGCGGCGCGTGAAAATGGCGTTATTAAACTTGAAGAACAAAATCACGACTATAAAGAACCTTCAAATGAAAATTTAATTTTAGCTACAATGGCCCAAAGTTCTTTTATGAAAGAAAGTGAATTTCTTGCTTCTGAAATACAAAACGAGTTGGATCGTGTACTCTCTACTCCTAATAGAGGTGTAAAACAAGCAGGGTTTCATGTTTTGGTAGGTGCTTCAATGCCCAATGTCCTAATTGAACTTGGATTTATAAGTAACCGTGAAGAAGCAAAACTTCTTGGAAGGTCTTCTTACAGAAAAAAAATGGCAAGAGCTATATTTAATGCTTTAGTAAATTTTAAAGATAAGTATGAAACCCCACTCATTGTCAAATAATAGACCTATTGGAATTTTTGATAGTGGACTTGGTGGACTTACAGTATTAAAAGCTTTAGAAAAAAAACTTCCAAACGAATCATTCATTTATTTTGGTGATACTGCACACTTGCCGTACGGTACAAAAAGCACAAATTCAATCATAAATTATTCTTATCAAATATCAAAATTTTTATTAAAAAATGATGTCAAATTAATTATTATAGCCTGTAATACAGCGTCTTCAATTGCAACAGATGAGTTGCGTAAAAAGTTTAAAATTCCTATTTTCGGAGTAATTAAACCTTGTGTCCAAGAAGTAATAAAAAAATTTAAAAGTAGTAAAATTGGTGTTATTGGAACGCAACCAACTATTTATTCTAATAGTTATATGAATCAATTTTTAAAATTATATCCACAAATTCAAATAATTCAACAGTCATGTCCACTCTTTGTACCATTAATTGAAGAAAATTGGATAGAGCAACAAACAACATTTGAAATTGCAAAAATATATTTAAGACCATTAATCGAAGAATCAATTGATGTTCTAATCCTTGGCTGTACTCATTACCCTATAATGGAACACGTAATACAATTAATTATGGGTAAAACAGTAAAATTAATTGCATCAGGAGAACCTGTTGCGAAGAAAGTGAGCCAATTTTTAAACGAAAATAAGATTAAATGTGATAATAATCATTCAAAATCAGAATTTTTCTACGTTACGGATTCAGTTGATAG
>MDTA01151670.1_pt1 | contig 11147 bp, 11 predicted proteins | sample 811151 | NCBI WGS metagenome assembly MDTA01 (sample SAMN05326648, study PRJNA326480) | marine metagenome | isolation source: seawater | place: Indian Ocean: South | collected 2010 | reverse complement strand
TTACCGCTTGATCTTGCATAACCTTCTGCTGCATGACCAGCGCCTTGTTCATGTCTAGCTAAAATATGTTTTATAGATTTATGATTTTTTAATTCATCATAAATTGGAAGAACTGCACCTCCCGGATAACCAAAGATATATTCAACCTTTTGGTCTTCTAAAGCTTTAAAAACTATTTCTGCACCACTGATTAATTTAGGCATAGTTACAATCTAGCCTAGAAATACTTCTCGTCAAGTTTTAGCTTACGACTTTTAAAGATTTTTTCAAAAGAATTGCAGAATCTTTGGAATAAAGCTTTTTCCAGTTCTTCATATGGCCTCGCGCCCAAGTATTTTGTCTTTTTGCGTACTGTCTCGTTTTGATGTTTATTAGTTCTTTACACTGATCTAAGGAAATATCATCTCTCAGAAAAGCATTAATTTCTTGCACACCAATTAATTTATTTGCCGTAAAGGACTTATCTAGTTTTAATAGGTTAAACTTTTTAACTTCTTCAATACAATTATTTTTAAACATCAATTCGGTTCTTAAAGAAATTTTTTTTAATAGTTCTAATCTTGGTATATCTATGAAAATTTTTTTAAAATCAAAATTTAGAAAATCTGACTTTGTATTTTTAATCCAATCAAATAGTGATCTTTTAGTTTTTAAAAAAACTTCATAAGCTCTTTGAACTCTTTGAGTGTCTGTAGCCATTATCCTATTTTTTACCTTAGGATCAATTACTAAGAGTTTACTGTAAAATTTTTTGTAACCTATCTTTTTAAATAGTGTTCTAACATAATTTCTCGTCTTGCTGTCTATATCAGGAATTTGACTTATTCCCTTAGTTACGGCATTAAAATAAAGTCCAGTTCCTCCAACAATAATTGGTATTTTATTAAGTTTGTGGCAATTATTAATTTTTTTCTTTACCTCTTTAAACCAGTCGCCGGTAGAAAAATAATTTTTTACTGATTTAAATCCATATAGATGGTGTTTTATTTTTTTTACCTCATTTTTATCTGGTCTTGAAGATAAAATTCTAAATTCTTTATAGACTTGCATGCTATCAGCGTTGATAATTTCACCGTCTATCTTTTTAGCCAAAAGGATACTTAATTTTGATTTTCCTGAAGCTGTTGGTCCTGCTAAGAGAATTATTTTTTTGTTCAAATTAATTTAGTTTTACGCCAAGATATTTTCTTCGATTATTTCCATCTATTATAGAAAGAAGTAAATTTTTATCACCTTTTTTTATAATTTTGTCTACAACATCTTTTAAATCTGAGGGTTTTTCAATTGGAGTTCTTTTAGCTTCGATTATGATATCATTTACACTCAACAAACCATTGAGAGGACTTTTGTTGAAAATTTCCGTGATCACTACACCTTTTTTTATTTTTAAATTTCTTGTGGAAATATCTTTTTCAGTCAATTCTCTTACAGAAATTTTCAAAGTTTCAATTTCTATTTCATCTTTTTTTTTAGGTAGATTTTTCTTTTCCTTAAATTCTTCAGATGACTCTAGTCTTCCAAGTTTTAAATTTTTAGAAATCAATTTTTTGTTTCTCCAAATCTTAAGAATTACATTTTTACCAACTTTTGTGTTTGCAACAACTTTTGGTAGTGTTCTCATTGTATCTATTTTTTTTCCATCAAACTCTAAAATAATATCTCCAGCTTCAATTCCAGCTTTATCTGCAGGACTTTTTTCCCCAACACTAGCCACAAGAGCACCTTCTGCTTTTTTAAGTCCTAAGGCTTCAGCGATTTCTTTTGTTACTTCTTGAATCCTAACTCCAAGCCAGCCTCTTCTAGTCTCTCCATAATTTACTAATTGATTTATTACTTTTGAGGCTGCGTTAGATGGAATTGCAAAACCAATACCAATTGAACCAGATTGCCCTGGTGCTATTATTGCTGTATTAATTCCCACCACTTCTCCTTTTAAATTGAATAAAGGTCCACCAGAGTTACCCTGGTTTATCGAAGCGTCTGTTTGAATAAAATCATCATAACGTGTCATTCCGATATCTCTATTTCTAGCAGAGACAATTCCAGATGTTACTGTTCCTCCTAAACCAAAAGGATTTCCAATAGCAACAACCCAGTCTCCCACTCTAGCTTTATCTGAGTCTCCAAATTTAACTGGAGAAAATTTGTCTTTTGTTTCTATTTTAAGAACAGCAATATCCATGTACGGATCCGCACCGATCACTTTTGCTTTATATTCTTTTAGATTTACCTTAATTAAAATATCGTCAGCTCCATCAATAACATGATTATTAGTGATTATTGTACCATCTTCTTTAATAATAAATCCTGAACCTAAAGATGAAGCTTTTCTCTCTGTAGGCCTTTGGAAATCTTTAAACATTTCTTCAAATGGTGAACCTGGAGGAAATTGAAAAGGAAATTGATTAGAAGTAGTAGTTACCGTTTGAGTAGTTGAAATATTTACCACAGATGGCATTAATTTCTCTGCCAAATCAGCGAAAGACTCAGGGACAGCTCTTAAGCTAGAAAACGGTAAGAGATTAAAAATTAATAAAACGACAAATATATTTCTTATTAATTTCATTTAACTTTTTATATACCAAATTATTAAAAAACCTATAACTAAGAAAGAAGCTCCAAAAAGTCTCAATGTTTTTTCTGAAGTATTCTTTATCAATTCGAGCATACTTTTGATTCTTGACGGGAAAATGGCAAGTAGCAAACCCTCTAAAAAAAAAAGTAAACCGATTGCTGTTAGAAGTTCGCTCATACAAGAGCTTGATTATCTCTTTTTAATCGCTGGAGAGATAGACTTTCCAAAAAATTTGAAAAATTCACTATCTGGAGATAATACTAAAGATGTTTCCCCTCCAATTAAAGCCTTTTCATACGCCTGCATAGCTCGATAGAAGGCAAAAAACTGTGGATCTTTTCCAAATGCATCAGCAAAAATTTTATTTCTTTTTCCATCGCCCTCACCTTTCATAATTTCTGATTTTTTATTTGCATTAGCTAAAATTACAGTCACATCCTTATCTGCAGTAGATCTGATTTTTTGAGCTATTTCGGCTCCTTGCGCTCTAAATTCTTTTGCTTCTCTTTCTCTCTCTGTTTGCATTCTTTTATAGATAGCTTCACTGTTGGCAGGAGGTAAATCAGCTCTTTTAATTCTCACATCAACAATTTCAATTCCAAAATTTTGTGCTTCATTATTTACATCGTTTTGAATTATGGCCATTTGTTTTGCTCTATCAGTAGATAATAATGTTGCTAATTCTTGTTTACCTAAAACACCTCTTATTCTAGAATTGATAATAGTTGAAAGTCTTGATCTAGCTACTCTTTCATTGCCCACAGAAATATAAAACTTCAATGGATCTACGATTTTAAATCTTGCAATAGCATCAACTATTAATCTTTTTTGATCAGCGGCTATGACTTCTTCTGGAGCATTATCTAAATTTAAAATTCTTCTGTCTAAATAAACTACGTTTTGGATAAAAGGAAGTTTAAAATTTAGTCCAGCTTTTGTTATAATTTTTTTTGGGTCACCAAATTGCAAAACTATCGCTTGACTAATTTCTTGAACGATAAACAAAGATTGGAATATAACAACACCAATGATTATAATTCCAGGAATTAAAATTTTACCTAATCTCATTAATTTGAACTCCCTGTTTTTTTTAACTCTGGCAATGGTAGGTAAGGTACAACACCAGATCCAGACTCTTTATCAATAATTACTTTGTCTATATCTGCTAAAACCTTTTCCATTGTTTCTAAATACATTCTTTCTTGAGTAACTTGCTTTGCATTTTTGTATTCATTATATATGGCTAAAAATCTGCTTGCTTCACCTTCTGCTTTAGCTACTACTTCTTTTTTATAAGCTTCAGCTTGTTGTAAAACTTGTTCTGCTTCACCTCTTGCTCTTGGTATTACATCATTTGCGTAAGCCTCGGCTTCATTTTTAGATCTTTCTCTATCAGCTCTTGCAGCTTGAACATCTCTAAATGCATCAATAACCTGCGCTGGGGGATCTGCTTGTTGTGTTTGAACTTGTGTAATTTGAATTCCTGAATTGTACTCATCTAAAATTTGTTGTGTAATTTCTTGCACTTCAACTTCTATATTGGATCTTCCCTCAGTTAAAATTGTTTGAATTTCATTTTTTGCAATTACCTCTCGCATTGCAGTTTCTGAAGTTGCTTTTACAGTTTCTACCGGGCTTTGAATATTAAATAAAAATTTACCTGCATCTTTGATTACCCAAAAAACTGAATAATTTATGTCTACTATATTTTCATCACCAGTAAGCATTAAGCTTTCTTCAGGAACATTTCCAACACCGGACGATCTTCCGCTATCACTTGCTGGTCTAAAACCAACATCAACTCGATTAACTTTTGTTACTTTAGGTGTAAGTACTCTCTCAAATGGAGTTGGAAAATGATAATGCAATCCAGGTTGAGTTGTATTAACAAATTTTCCAAATCGTAAAACTACTCCTTGTTCGTCCGGTAAAACTCTGTACAACCCGCTTGCAATATAAAGCACAGCAACTATTAAGAGACCCAGAATTATTGGTCTAGATCCACCAGATTTTCCACCTGAAAATTTGTTTATAGTTTTTTGAAAATTTTTAATTACGTCATCCAAATTAGGTGGGTCTTTTCTAGTGCCTGAACCATTACCACTAGGGCTACCCCCGCCTGGATTTGAACCCCATGGAGACTGATTTTTTAAGATCTTGTCTTTAAAACTCATGACACTTTATATAGTGACTTTTTCTTTAAAAACAAGTTAAGTATTAGCGATATAATGACCAATAAAACAGTGAAACAATGAGACAAAAACCACCTCCAAAACAATTCATAAAGACCCCCATCAATGGAACAAAGTTTACATTGTTAATATCTAGTGCCAAAGGTGGAGTAGGAAAATCAACTTTTGCAATTAATCTTGCATTTGCCTTTCAAAACCTTGGATTAAAAATTGGGTTATTAGATGCTGATGTTTACGGCCCATCTCTACCAAAATTAATGAACATTAATGAGAAACCAAAGAGTGAAGACGGTAAAGCTATGGTACCCATAGAAAAGTTTAACGCTCAGTTTATGTCGATGGGTTTTTTAGTTGATGAACAAACACCAATGATCTGGCGAGGACCAATGGTTATTAGCGCGATTAAAACAATGACGCAAAAAGTTTTATGGAAAAATAGAGATATTATAATAATAGATATGCCGCCAGGAACGGGTGATACTCAACTTACATTCGCTCAAGAAGTAAAAGTTGATGGGGCTATAATTATTTCTACTCCACAAGACTTAGCTTTGCTGGATGTAAAACGGGGAATTCAAATGTTTGACAAAACAGGGGTAAAGATTTTAGGTTTAATTGATAACATGAGTTATTTCAAAGGGGATGATGGAAAAAAGTATAAAATTTTTGGAGAAAGCGGTGTAGAAAAAACTGCAAAAGAATTTAATAAAGAATTTTTAGGTTCTTTACCAATTCACCAAGATTTAAGAAGCTCTGCAGATAAAGGTAATCCTCTCACCCATTCTGACCCAAATCATGAAGTTTCTAAAATATTTGAAGATATAGCAAAAAAAATTAAAGAGTCTAACTCATTATAATTCTCTTCAGATCAAATGGATTTAATTCTATAGGATTATTTGAAATTCTTAACATGTTTACGCCTGAAATAATGTTTGAATAATCACTTTCAATATCTATGCCTAAACTTTTAAATCTATTTTCTAAATTTGCTTTTTTTTTTAAATTTTCTATAAATTTATCAAAACTTTCAATATCTTTTAAGTTAGCTGTGTTAAACATCATTTCAAATCTTTTTTTTAAATCAAAATTACATTTAGAATTTTTTAAATTTGAATAGTTAAATCTTAAAAATTTATTGAGAGTGAGAGATACCGCGTGACCGTGACTAATTCCATATATAGAAGTAAATGGATAAGAAACAGCATGAGGAGCCGTAGTTTTTGAAATACTAATCGCTTCCCCGGACAAATTTGCCGCCTGACACATTGCTGATGTATTTTCAATAGTAGGTTTATTTAAATAATCTAAATAATACTTAAAAGAAATTTTTAGTGACTTTTCAGCAAAGTTTACGCTTTTATCGTTGGATTTTTTTGAAATTAAAGACTCAATTGCTTGGGCAATTGCATCGAATCCTGCTGAAGATTTTATTTTATTTGAACCCGTCATTACCAACTCTGGTATCAAAAAGAAAAAATCTGGCTTAAGAAATTCTCCTTCAACAGAATATTTTACTTTATCTATATATATAACCGCATTTGATGTAACTTCAGCGCCAGAACCTGCTGTTGTAGGTATTGCTGCTAATTTAGTAAATTTTTTTTTGATTTCATAATTAGATGCTGAAATTTCAGATTCTAGATTTTTACTTTCGGTTAAAACATTTGCTGTCTTGGCATAATCAAGTACTGAGCCGCCACCAACCGCTAGTATCAAATCTGGAGAAAAATCTTTTAAACTAATTATAATTTGTTTTAACTCACTTAATTCAGGGTAAGAAGATTTTTTTTTAAAAATTTTTAATTCTTTATCTTTTAATAAATCTTTGAATAAATTGCTTGCCCCAGAAGCCTCGAAAGAATTTTGACCACACAAAAGTAAAATCTTCCTAAAGCTTTTATCTTTTAATAAAGATTTAAGTTCTTTAACAGATGAAAAATTAAAATCTGACATTAATTAATCATAAATTTTTGTTTAATTTTAATCAAATTTTTTGGTCTAGATAGGTTTTTTAGTGATCCATTTCTTATCATGACTTCTAACAGACTCGGTCCACTAGCTCGCACAAATCTTCTAATTTTGGCTTTTATGCCAGCTAAATTATTAATTTTAAAGTACTTTTTATACCCAATACTAAAGCAAAATTTTTTAAAATTTATTCCTGCAGCATTTGTAAGTTGGCCACCTACCGATTCATGAGAATTGTTGTTCAAAATAATATGTTTAAAATTTTTATTTTTTAAATAACCAACAGTTCTAAGTGCTCCTAAATGCATTAACACGGAACCATCTCCATCTAAACAAAATGTTTGTTTTTTCGAGTTTAAAGAATAACCAATTGCAACACTTGATGAATGCCCCATGCCTCCTACCATATAAAAGTCTTTACCATTCTTATTTTTCAGTATCTTACGTAAATCCATTAATTCTCTTGATGTATAACCTGTAGTAGAGATAATTCTACTTTTTTTTGGTATTTGATTTAAAAATTCTTTAATAAATTGCGACCTTAAAATAAATTTATTGATATTATTTTTATTTTTTTTGCTATCACTTCTAAGGGTCCCTTTTTCTATTAAGCACGCTACAATACTTTTCTTTTTATAAGATTTTTTTATTAATTTTGAGAGTTTTACTAAATCTTTTTCAACTCTAATTATACAATAATCAATATTCATTAATTTTAAAAGCTTTAAAGTTATTTTACCTTTAGCTTTATGTTGAGGCTCATCTGGTATATTCGGCGAACCTCTCCAACCTATTAATAAAAATAAAGGAACTGAATATACACCTTTACTGGCTATGGAAATAATAGGATTAATTGCATTGCCCAGTCCAGAGTTTTGAAGATAAACACAAGGAACTTTTTTTGTAGACAGGTAATGCCCAACTCCGATCGATGCCGCTGACCCTTCATTTGAAGCTATCACATGCTGATTGTTCTTTAATTTTTCTAAATGAGAAGAAAAATTTTTCAAAATACTGTCAGGTACACCAGTAAAAAAATTAATCTTATTTTTTTTTAAAATTTTAAATAAATTTTTTACCTGTATCATTTACTTAATTAAATTAATTACTTCATTAACTGGACTAATTTTCTTTTCTAATTCAAAAGATCTTTTATTTTTAAGAATAGATTTCGCAGCTTCAAGCATTGCTGGATATGCAGCTCTTTGCATGTGATTTGCGTATATAACAACCTTGAATCCTGCTTTAATCAACTCAGATTCTTTTGTTTTTGAGTAAGAAGATGGAACTGCTACCATTGGTTTGTAATATTTGCTTTTTCTAAATTTTTTTGCAAAGCTTAAAATTTGTTTTGGAGATTTCTCCTTGCTATGTATTAAAATTGCGTCAGCCCCAGCTCTTGAGTATGCTTCAGCTCTTTTAATAGCGTCAGAAAGATTTTTGCCTAATATGAAGCTTTCAATTCTTGCTATAACCATAAAATCTTCAGATACTTTGGCTTTGCAAGCGGCTGTAATTTTTTTAGAGAAATCTTTGATGTTATCTTGTTTAGCTCCTGTCTGATTTTTAAAAAGGGAATTTTTTTTTAAACCTATTTTATCTTCAATAATTATTGCAGATACGCCTATTCTCTCTAAATAATTCACAGTATATCGAATATGTTCTACTCTTCCTCCGTTATCACCATCAAAGATAAGTGGTTTAGTTGTTACCTCAAAAATTTGATTTATCCAGTCTATTCTTGTTGAGTATTCTACTGAACCATTGTCAGGTTTTCCTCTTAGAATTGAGTCAGTTAAACTTGAAGACCACATACCATCGAATTCGGAAATTTCATTTTTTGAATTATAACTAGCCTTCTCAAGTATAAGTCCAGCTATAGGCGAATGAGTTTCTAAAATTCTTACAATCTTTTTAGACATAATTAGTCTTTTTATTTTAGATTTTCGTATCTCAGGAGTAGTACCAGTGGCAAAAATTGTTTTTTTTATCTTTTCGGAGGAGATATTCTTTGTATATTTAGGTTCTATTAATTTTCCGTTCCATTTCTTTAAAGTTTTTATTACTTTAGCTCTAATTGATTTTTGAAAACCACTTTTCCAGTCATCTCCGTGAATTACATAATGAGGTTTTAACATCATTAAATTTTTAGTATAATCAAGTGTTTCTTGAGGTATTACACTGGATACATACTTAACACTTTCAATAATCAACTTTCTTTTATCATAATTAAAATGAGGTAAAGTTTTATAGGAAGTAATAGCACTGTCAGTTAAAAGACCGACTATCACCTTTCCATAATTTGCAGCTTTTTTTAAAATATTAATGTGACCTTCATGTAAAATATCAACAGAAAATGCAATATAAACTAATTTATCTTTCATATTAAATTTTATCTCCAAATAATTTTTTTGCTAAGATAATATCTTTTGGGGTATTTACGTTTACCCAATTAAAAATTTGGTTTTTTAAAATAAAAAACTTTTCATTATAGTTAAACTGAATAAAGTCACTTAAAATATACTCCCAGGTCATGTCAGAACCGTTTATCTTAAAATAATCGTTCATAAATTTAAATATTTTATCAGCTGATTTAGTTGAAAACTTATTAATACAAGTAATTTCACCGTATGACTTAAGAATTTGATGGTTTAGTCCTATTTTTTCAATTTCCATTTTTTTATTTACTTGAACGACAAAACTATTCTTTTTAAGTTTATTTTTTTTTCCTTTCTTTACTCCAATAATATTAAGTTTTTTACTTTTTAAAATGTTATCAAAATGTTTTTCATCAAAAACTATGTCTGTATGCATAACTAATAAAGGTTTTTTTTTTTTATTCCATAATTTATGAAACTTAAACCAGCTAAATGATGAACCATTATTTACATAGTCTTTTATTTTTATATAATTTACCTTTAAGTCTTTGAATTTTTTTAATTCATTTAAAATCTTTTTATATTTATAACCTACGACAATATTCACCTCCTTAAGTCCTCTTGTCATAAGATAATTTGTTATTCTAAAAAGTATAGTTTCTGAGCCTATTTTAAGTAACGATTTAGGAATAATTTTTCCTTTTTTGCCAAGTCTTGATCCTCTGCCAGCGGAAAGAAGTAGAACACTAAACTTTCCTAGGTTATTTAGTGCAACCATATTCTATAAAGCTTTCTGGATTTATCTTTTTTTTTTTTATTTAATTGAAAAGTCGTACGTCCATGAGCAAGAATATGATTATTCAAAATTAATAAATCTCCACTTCCTAACTTCAAAATTTTGCTGAAATTTTTATTTGTTAATAAACTATCAAGGTAATTAAGAGAATTTATCTGATTAAATGTTAAATTTTGATTTTTTAATTCAAATCCTTTTTCTATATAATCTCTTAAGTATCTAAAAATGAACTTTTTCCCTTTTAAAGAAAATATTGGTTTTTTAAATACGTTTTTATTTTTATAATTAAATCCTCTTCTTTCAAAATAAAAATTCTTTTCTAAAACTTTCAAAATTTCTTTCTTTTTTGTTTTAAGAAACTTAAATATTTTTTGAGTATTTACTAAAACAGAGTCCCCTCCTTTATTAGCATTATGTTCACATGCCATTATTACATATTTAGGTGGTTGATCTAGTTGAGGTCCATCTGAATGGATTGACCCACCTAGATTGGTTTGATGGTACCTCAATACGGATTTTATTTTTTTTTTCTTTTTTTTAAAAAATTTTATTTTTTTTTCATTAGGTTTAATTTCAAGAATTAAATGACCTTTTTGATTTTGTTTTCTTATTTTCTTAAAATTTTTTGAAAATTGAAGAATTTTATCTTTTAATAATTCTGGCTTTTTTTCAAAATTTTTTATTAAATAGAAATAAGGCTGTCTATTTAATCTTTTTATAATAGTATTTTTATTAAATCTCATCATTTGTTCAATTTTTGAACATTATTAACATTTTATCAATTTATAGTAAAGTGTTAAACAGTTTTATCTGTAAAACCAAATGAGGTCATCAGTTCATTCCACTCTCTTTTCGACAATCCTGATGTCTCTAAGTCAATTTTTTCATTTTTTATCATTTTTTGTATTACTTTTTTGCCCTTTGAGGAAACGGATACAGCCCCGACTCTGTAATCCAAAAATGCGGAATAAGTAATAGGCACCCACTTTTTAACTGTATTCAGCATCGTTTCTGCATAAACTCTAATTTCATATTGAGCATGGGAGTCTGCCCTTAAAAATAGAAAATTTAACAAATTTAGTAAATCTGTTTTCCAATACCATTGGGTATAAGAGTTTAAAGTCAAATTCATTCTTGCAAGTTCTCTTGCCAACCCATTTTTGTTTTCATCAATTTTAGTACCATCAAATCTTTCATTAAGCATTATTTCATAATTATCATAAGTTCTTGTTGCATCA
>MDTA01025138.1_pt1 | contig 11147 bp, 10 predicted proteins | sample 811151 | NCBI WGS metagenome assembly MDTA01 (sample SAMN05326648, study PRJNA326480) | marine metagenome | isolation source: seawater | place: Indian Ocean: South | collected 2010 | reverse complement strand
CCTCCATCTCTGCAATGAGGCTTTTTCCAGCCTCCAGCCAACACTTGGGGCAATATATACACCCTCCTCCCGGAAACTTGTCCACGGGCACCACCACAACCCTCCTCAGCCCCTCCTTCAGGGCCAGCACCTCCTTCTCGGTCGGAATTTCGCTGAGCCGCTCAGAAATATCGGTGTGAAGTTCTTGCAGTTCACTCAAATAGCTAGCGGTGTTGCTCCTCACGAGATCGGCATCGAGCCCGCTAATGCTTGCGATCAAAAAGTCTGCGAGACCTTCAACAACTGCAACCATCTGCAGGGGGTCAGTGAAGAAGTGCGGGTCTACTCCGCTGTGATCGTGTCCTTGGTGGTCGTCATGGTCGTCATGGTCGTCATGGTCGTCATGATCGTCATGATCGTCAGCATGTTCGCCGTGATAAGGAATTCCATACATACTCTCATGATTATCCATAGATATTCCGAAATAACCCCACTCTCCTGACCTAGATATACCAAACTTAGTAGATTCAGTTTCAAGATCAGAATTTTCTAAATAAGAAAGCATTTCTTCTGCATGCCCCTCATGATCATCATGATCATCATGATCATCTGCATGGATAATGGCATCATCTGGAATATCGAAGTTACCAAATTCAGATTTTTTGTAACCTGCATTTATATTAAAACCGCCGATATTATCTTTGAAGTTAAAATATTTAGAGTCTCCATCATTTACTGATTGAGTCTCTAATCCAGCTATAAATTCTTGCTTTGCGAAATCTGAAGGAGCAATACAATTATCAACCACATTAATAATTCCACCACTTGTACCATTTGCATAAAGCAAGGATGAAGGACCTTTAATAATCTCAACTTGTTCTAAATCATTTAAGTCAATGTCATTTAAGTGATCAGCTCCAAGACCTGATACATCACGATTGACCATTCCATTTTTGAGGATCTTTACCCTAGGGCCTGACATGCCTCTGATGATAGGCTGACCAACAGCTGCCCCAAAGTCAGCTATGGAAACACCCAAATAACTATCTACAGCTTCTCCTAAAGAAGTTGTAGCATTGTCTTCAATCTCATCTCCATCAATTACGTATAAAGGATTTATGATCCTAGACGGATTCAATATAGAAGACGTAACAACTATCTCATCTGCCTCGTTTGAAGTTGAATCAGAAGGTTCGTCTGCAATAAGATGCGTACTAATTAAACTCATCGCCATGAGTGCATAAAAGTAAACTTTCATGTTTTCTCCTAAATTTAAATTAAAAAAATTTTAAAAAAAATTTAAGAGTTCGGTGGAGCCCTCGCATTGAAATTTGCAGAAAAAATATCAAGTAACAAATCTTCTGCAACAAAGGAATTAATTGTGAATAAAACATTTCCCTCTGAAATATTGAGGCTATATGTTTTAAATGATTCATTCTCACAAACTTGGCAATCAACTGTACTATGTTCATGGATTTTATGATGTTCATCTTCAAAAGAATGAAGTATGGGATCAGCAGATAGGCCTAGGACAAAAAAGAATCCTAGTAGTAGAGCGAGTTTTTGCCTTGAGATCATGATTGCAACGGCAATATAAGGTTAATTCAAGATAGAAGCAAGAGCTTTGGTAATTTTTGACGTGTCGTGTGGTGCCCTAAAAAATCCCGCATATTTGGCATCAGGATCTATTAATACAAGACTTCCAGAATGATCTACTGTGTAGTTAGGTTCTGGGCTGTTCACAACTGGGAAGAAAGGGGCATTTACTTGCGTCGAAAATTTATATATCTGGTCTATTTCGCCAGTTAGGCCATTGAAACTATTACTAAAATTATCTAAATAAACTCTTAGGTTCTCTGGCTTATCTCTGTCTGGGTCTACTGAAACAAGAAAAACCCTAATTTTGTCGGCATCTTCGCCCAGTGACTCTTTTACATCTGACATTTGTTTCATTGTCAGTGGGCATATATCAGGACAATAAGTGAAACCAAAAAATAATATATTCCATTTATTCTTAAATTCTTCAGGTAAAAAAGTTGCTCCTTTGTCGTCAACTAGATCGAACTCTGCTAGTTGTCTTGGTGGATCAATAAAATACACACCTAGGGCTTTGTATTCATCTGCTGTGAGCTCCCTCGGTGTGTAGAATCTTGATAAGAACAACGCAAGTATCAGGGCCATAAATCCCAAGCACGCTGCAACGGTTATATAGATGCCCCGATTCATAAATATATAAAGTGATCTATTAGCATTGCTGCGAATAGAGCTGCTAAGTAAATAATTGAATAAGCAAAAGTTGGCATGGCAGATTCATTAGTTTCATCTCTATATAACCTGAATGAATAAAACAGGAAGATTGAACCTAAAATAAGTGCAGAAAAGAGATAAACTTCTCTAAACATCTGCACTGCATAAGGCAGCATCGTACAAGCAAGCAAAAGAAACGTATAAAGAAGTATGTGCTGCTTGGTAAAAGGTACTCCCTTCTGAACTGGGAGCATTGGCACATCAGCATCTGCGTAATCCTCTACTCTATAAACTGCAAGAGCCCAAAAGTGAGGTGGTGTCCAAACCATGATAATTAATACAAGCAATAATGCATTAGGGTCTATGTTATTCGTTATGGCGGTCCATCCAAGCAGGGGTGGCATTGCTCCTGCAAGACCTCCGATAACGATATTTTGACTTGTCATGAATTTCAAATATCTCGTATAGATAAAGCCATAAAATATAAAAGTTAATGTCGTTAAAATCCAAGTAAGAAAATTAGTAAAGAGCAGAAGCATTAGAGCCCCACTCACGTATAACAAAATAGAAAATATAATTGCGGCTCTGTCGCTTATATCTCCCATTACTAAGGGTCTGTTAGAAGTGCGAGCCATTTTGGCATCAATTTGCTTATCAAAAAAATGATTTATTACAGCAGAGGAAGCTGCTAAAAAACTAATACCAATTAATCCGAAAAAGAAAGCTTCAATAGGGGGGTTAAAGTCTGAACCAATCAACATACCGCTAGCACATGAAACAAACAAGAGAGCTTGCACTCCTGGCTTAGTGAGCTCTAGATAACCTCTCCAATTAGATAAAACTGCGACCATTTATTATTGTTCTCTTAATCTAAGTATGCCCAGATAAGTTATCAATAATAACCCACCTAAGTTATGACCAACAGCTATTAATAAAGGCAAAGCAAAAACTACATTGGAAATTCCAAGTAATACTTGAATAGTCAAAAATCCGATTAGTCCTGCAGACAAAAGAGCAAACTTTTTCATATACAAGTGATAGCTGAGAAATAAAAGAAAGGCAGTAACAATAACAGCCCCAAATCTATGGGTAATATGAATAGCAACGCGAGACTCATGATCAAGCTGCCCTCCTAAATAGTTAGGACCAATGCTCTGGAAGAAATCAAATCCTTCCTTAAAGTTTGTCTCGGGGAGAATTTTTCCCTGGCATAGTGGAAAATCCACACACGAATAAGAAGCATAATTTGTACTTGTCCATGCGCCTAAAAATATCTGTATAGCTACTAAAACAATTGAAATATTGAATAATTTTTTTGTAGTTACCTCAAAGTTCCAATTGACTCTTTCTTTTAAACGATCTTTAGTTTTGAAATATAACAACCACAAAAGTCCAGTAGTTAAAAATCCAGACATAAGATGAGTAGTAACAACCTGGGGCCATAATTTTAAGCTTACGGTCCAATAACCAAATGTGCCTTGAAGAATCACCCAGGCGATTAAAAAGAAACTAAGCTTTCTGACATCCGAAGGTAAGTCTTTGTAACGGAAAGCTAAAAAAGCGATGCAAAGAATCATGAAACCCAATGCAGCAGCAAAATATCTATGAACTACTTCTGGAATAGCTTTTGCAACTTCATAAGGAGTGTCAGGGAATTTAGCGTTTGCTACATCAATTTCCTCCGGGCTTATTGGTATGGTCACAAATCCATAACAACCGGGCCAGTCTGGACATCCTAATCCGGCATCCGCAAGTCTGGTCCAAGCACCAAGAGCTACAACTACAAAGCCTAGAATGCCTGACCAAAGAGAAAGTGTTCTTATTCGTTCCATTGTTATCCTATTTTTGAGTTCTGGAGGACTTTCTTGATATCTTTAAGAAGTTCACCGCTTGGCAAAGACGAATCATAGATCAAGATTCCATTTCCCAAAGGGTCAAACAAAATATAAGGAGAATCTTGAAGTTTATTGAAAATATCTAAAGGCAAAGAGCCTGATTCTATTGTGCCGATATTTAGTAGGGGGTATTCTTCACTAATCTTGTCCAAGGAACTACTGGATAAATTATTTTCATCTACATTAATGAGGTATCGAACCACTCTATCGCTATCCTTGGCTAGCCTAATATTTATTTGCCTGGAAGAATATAAAGTTGCCCAACATTTCTCTTGGCAATCTCCGGAGAGGAATTGAACAATGGACCACTTACCAGGAAACTCATCCATCAGTGGTCCAGAATTAATATCCATCTGTAACTCATTCAGTTGAATAGGTTCAGGTAATAGTGTTCCCTTATTTACTGTTCCTTCGGGTGTATATCCGCTATAAAACATCGCCGAACTAGACAACAAAACAATAATCGGTGTTAAGAAAATCAATGAGGCTATTATTCGACCGGAGTTTTGTTTACTTATTTTCATAGCTATTCCCTTTGTATCCGTAGTAAAGATAAGAACAAAATAAAACAAGAGCTAAGCCAAACCATTGCAGAGCGTAGCCGAAATGCCTTGAAGGTTGTAGCTCGACAGGTTTCCATATAGGCTCCAGCGCGCCTTCTGAAGCTGCAGAAAGCTGTATTACAGAATCATTTATTGCAGGACCTAAGTCTTGTCTAGCAGACTCATAATCTAATTCTTGGACGAGCTTGGGCCAGCCGGCCACAGAGATTTCATCGGTTAAATTTAATCCGAATCTATTAAAAGGAGACAAGACGCCTTGAATTGATGTAGTTCCTTTTTTTATTGCAGCATCACCATCATAATTAAAATCTTCTTTAGATATCCACCCTCTATTAACTAGAAAAAGACTATCTTCATGAGTTTCAAAAGTGGTAAAAACTTCATACCCTGCCTCCTGTCTATATAATCTATTATCTAAAAGATAAGATTCTCCTCTATATTCTCCTGTTAAGTTAACAGTTCTATATGCAAGATTTTCCGGACTCAGATTATTCATTTCGCTTTCTTCAATAACTGGCAATGATTTATTCTCATAATGCTGACTTACAATATCTTCTTTTTCTAAGCCTCTACTTATTTGCCAGGAGCCTAAGTAGATTAAAATAGGGAAAAAAAATACAAAAAATGCAGTCATTAACTTTCCTGGACTAAATTTACTCATGTTTTTTTATTAGCCTAAGTGTATACTTCTCATCCTTTTTATATGATCAAATACTTTATATTATTTCTAATAGTCGCCATGTTCATCAGTCTTTTTAGGGGCGCCTTCTTCCTAATCAAAGATGGTGGCTCAACTAAAAGGACCGTTCATAGCTTGGGCGTCAGAGTTTCTATTGCGGTCGTTCTTTTCTTTACTTTGGTATATGGTTTTATAACTGGACAGATTGGTCCAGGCGTTTAAATAATCTACATCACGTAAACGAAAGCTACAAGGCAGACCCAGACCACATCTACAAAGTGCCAGTACCAGGATCCAGCCTCAAAACCAAAATGATCATCTGCTGAGAAGTGTCCTTTTAAACTTCTAAATAGCATTATTGTGAGAATAATTGCACCCAAACAGACATGAAAACCATGAAAGCCTGTAAGCATAAAGAAAGTAGTTCCATAGATACCGGTATTAAGAGTTAAGCCGTAATGTGCATAAGCCTCGTAGTACTCAATGCCCTGAACCAATACAAACAAATAACCAAGAACTAAAGTCATACCAAGCCATAGATTGAACTTCTTTCTATTGCCTTCTTTTAAAGCCAGATGGGCAATATGAACAGTCAAGCTTGACGTAAGCAAAAAGATTGTATTCCATAAAGGTAACCAGCCCAAAACTCCTCCCAAACCTCCAGAATTATAAGCTGTTGCAAGAGACATATCTTTCTCTGGACCTGCAAAGACTGCTTGATCAGGAGTGATCATTAAGGGCCAGCTCGCTTCAAAGCCAGGCCATAGCATATTAGCAAGACCTTTTTCACCTTCACCGCCGAGCCAAGGGACTGCAAAATTTCTTATATAAGCCAAAGCAAAGAAGAAGGCAAAGAAGAACATTACTTCTGAGAAAATAAACCACGCCATGCCGTAGACATAAGAGTCTTTAAGCATTGGATTATTAAGACCTGCATGATTTTCTTGTATGGTTTGCTTAAACCAGTAATACATAGTTACCCAAATCATTGCAAAGGAGAGAAGCAAAACTAAATAGGAGTTAGATTCTGTGCCGGCATCAATTACTGTATTGGCTGCGCCTATAATGAATACCAACAAACTAATAGCCATTGCGAATGGCAATTTGCTAGATTCAGGTACGTAATATGGTTGTTGTGACATTTTCTCCCCTTTATAACTTAGCTAATTCCTCTGATTGTACTCTATCCGTTATATCAAAAAGAGTGTAACCAAGACTTAAAGATCCTATTTCTTTGGGCAAAGCAGGGTCAATTATGAATCTAACTGGCAGCTCAATTCTTTCACCGGCAGCTAAAACTTGTCTCTCAAAGCAAAAACACTCAGTTTTGTGGAAATATTCGGCACCCCTACCAGGAGAAACACTTGGTATCACCTGACCCACCATTTCATTGGCAGTTGTATTGTGAAATACAAAAGTGGCTTCGTACTGATTACCTGTAACTACTCGCATTTGTGATTTTTCTGAATCGAAAAACCAAGGCATAGACTCATTGTTGTGAGTCATAAACTGAACAAGAAGTTCTCGTTGATCAGTTATAGCCAGAGACTCTTCACTGAGAGCACTGGGACCAGTGACTTTCCCGTTGAGCCCGGTAATCTCGCAAAATACATCGTACATGGGCACGAGAAGCCATCCAAAGGCGAACATTCCGACGACAATGCCGACTAGGTTCCTTAATGTTCTTCTTGCTTCCAAACTACTTTACTTGTGGTTGAACTGTAAACGAGTGATATGGTGGAGGAGAGGTCAAAGTCCACTCTAAACCTAACTCACCTGCACCTTCCCAGACTTCTGGTGTAGCCTTCTTGCCTGATCTTATAGTCTTAATCACTATGAACAAGAATAAAAGTTGTGTTAATCCGAACATGAATGCCCCAACACTAATTAACGCATTAAAGTCAGCAAATTGAAGTGCGTAATCGGGATATCTTCTTGGCATGCCTGCCAAGCCTACGAAGTGCATAGGGAAGAAAGTTACATTCACTGATATAAACGTTAACCAAAAGTGAAGCTTACCTAGAGTTTCGTCATACATATTTCCTGTCCATTTTGGCAACCAATAATAGGCTCCAGCTATTATCCCAAAGAGAGCTCCAGGAACTAGAACGTAATGGAAGTGAGCAACAACAAAATAAGTATCGTGATATTGGAAATCAGCTGGAACGATAGCTAGCATTAGCCCAGAAAACCCACCTATAGTAAATAGAGCAACGAAAGCAATCGAAAATAACATTGGTGTCTCAAAAGTTATTGAGCCTCTAAACATTGTTGCAACCCAGTTGAAAACTTTTACACCTGTAGGTATGGCGATCAACATTGTCGAATACATAAAGAATAACTCACCTGCAAGCGGCATACCCACAGTGAACATGTGATGAGCCCAAACTACGAATGACAAGATGGCAATGGAAGCCATTGCATAGACCATCGAGGAATATCCAAAAATAGGCTTTCTAGAGAATGTTTCGATTATATGAGAAACAATACCGAAGGCTGGTAAGATCATAATATATACTTCTGGATGACCAAAAAACCAGAAAACATGCTGAAATAAAACGGGATCTCCTCCGCCTGCTGCATTAAAGAAGCTGGTTCCAAAATTAATATCCATCAACATCATTGTCACTACACCGGCTAGTACAGGCATTACCGCAATTAGTAAATAAGCAGTAATTAACCAACTCCAAACGAAAAGTGGCATTTTCATTAAGGTCATACCAGGCGCTCTCATATTGAATATGGTTGTGATTATGTTTATTGAACCCAATATAGAAGAAACACCCATCACGTGAACGGAGAATATAAAGAAATTAACTGTAGAAGGAGCATAAGTGGTGGATAATGGTGCATAGAATGTCCAACCAAAGTTTGGTCCCCCTTCAGGCATAAATAATGTTGAAATTAGAATTCCGAAAGCCATAGGCAAAAGCCAGAAACTAAGATTATTTAGCCTTGGCAAAGCCATATCAGGAGCCCCTATCTGGATTGGTAACATCCAGTTTGCAAGGCCAACAAAAGCAGGCATGATTACACCGAAAACCATAATCAAACCATGGTTTGTTGTCATCTGATTGAAAAATTCTGGTTGAACTATCTGCAGACCCGGTTGAAAAAGCTCAGCCCTTATAACCATAGCCATAGATCCGCCTATGAAGAGCATAATAAAACTAAACCAAAGATATAGAGTGCCAATATCCTTATGATTAGTAGTAAAAAGCCATCTAGAAAGACCTTTTGCTGGGCCGTGATGGCCGTCGTGATCGTGTGTTTCTACAACTGTACTCATGTTTTATTTCCTTTATAAATCTATTCTATTTTTGTATGCGACAATATCTTGAGGGGTGACAATGATTCCATCGCCCTTTTCTCCATTAGTCCAAGCCTGTCTTGTATAAGTTATTACAGACGCTATATCTATCTCACTATACGAGTCGCCGAAAGCTGCCATTGCTGAGCCCTGAACTCCTTCCATCAAAATTTGTATATGCTTTGAACTATCAGAAAGCGCTACCTGGCTACCATCAAGAGCAGGAAATACTGGCGGGATGCCTTGTCCGCCCGCCTGATGACAGGCCGCGCAATTAGTAGCATAAAATTGCTCCCCTCTCTCCATTAGCTCTTCTTTGGTCCAATTTTTAGAAGTTAGTAGCCTCTCAGCTTCAGCTAGAGTTACTTTTTCTGCTATAAAAGCGTCAAACTCTTCTCTTTCTACTGCTCTAACTACCACTGGCATGAAGGCATGTTTGATACCGCACAACTCTGTACATGCTCCTCTAAAGATTCCTGGCTCAGGCACATTTGTCCAAGCTGTATTAATAAAGCCAGGGATAGCGTCTTGCTTGACGGCGAAATCAGGTACCCACCAGGAGTGTATAACGTCATTACCGGTAATTAAAAATCTTACTCTTGTGTTAGTTGGAATAACGAGCGGCTCATCTACTTCTTTCAAGTAAAACTCACCTTTAGGAACTTCGCCATCAATCTGTTCTTGGCTAGTCGAAAGGTTACTGAAAAACCCCACCTCATCCTCCAGGTATTCATAGTGCCACTTCCACTGGTGACCTGTTATTAGAATATTGATCTCACCTTCGGCGTCGTCGTATGCCTCTACCATTACTTGTGTGGCAGGAACCGCCATCCATACTAAAACCAACGTCGCAGCAACAGTCCAACCAATTTCGAGCCATAAGTTGTCATCAAAGTCCGCAGCCACAGCACCTTTAGATTTTCTGTATTTCCATAAAGACCAAAACATAATTGAAAATACAATCACTCCTATGACTACACATATCCAGAAGATAACCATATGTAGCTCAAAAATACTTTCACTAACTTCTGTTACGCCAATAGGCATGTTGTAATCTGAACTTTCAGAAAAAATTAGTGACGAAAAAAGGAGAGGCGTTACAAAGATATACTTTGTTAAAACTTTTTTAATATAAGCCATTAAATTTTATTTATTTTCTTTTTTAGGTAGGCGTACCGAACAGCGGGCGTATTTTAAACCAATCAGAAACCTCAAACAATAGGTAAGAAGCAAACTAATACAATGAAAAATAGTGAGGAGTTACCTATAGAATTTCGTTTTTACCTATATCAGTTTGAGGAACTAGTTTGGTCCAAATAGCAAAACTTAAGGCCGCCTGATTGATCAACATTCCTAAACCATCATAGCACCTCCTTACACCAAACTTCTTTGCCATTTTTATGAAAGGAGTTTCCATTTTGGAATAAGAAAGATCATATACACAAGCATCTGAACTAAATAAGTTATTTGGCAATTCCAGGCCCTGATCTAGAACACCTGCGGAGGTAGTATTTATAACTAGATCTGGCCTAAAATCCAATTCAATAGACATTGGAATAATATCTATAGGTATATTTAAAAAAGCATATTCCTCAGCCAACTTCTCAGCCTTTGAAATAGTTCTATTGCCAATAGTTATTCGCTTTGGACTTGCCTTTATAAGACTTGGAATAATTGCTTTTGCCGAACCACCTGCCCCCAAAATTACAACTTCTTTATTCTGAACATCAATTCTATTGTTACTGAAGTCTTTAAGAAGACCTCTTCCATCTGTACTATCAGCCAAGATAGAAGAGCCATCTTTCCAAAGAGTGTTAACTGACTTGCAAATCTCTGATTCTTCGGTTTGTCTATCGGCATATTCATAGGCCAGTTCCTTCAATGGCAATGTAACATTTAAACCGTCATATCCATCTTCAAATAGCTTTTCAACAGATATATCAAACTCCTCCGGTTTAACCTCCAAGGCTTGATAACTTATTTCAAGGTCTAACTTTGAAGCAAATATCTGATGTATTTTAGGGGAAAGAGAGTGCTTGATAGGACTTCCTATAACTGCAAATTTCTTTGATTCTGTCATGGCTACCTAATAACTATATCTGTGACTACATCTTGTATGGTGGAGGGTTTATGATGGCCTCCGAGACTACCTTCAAGACACTTAACATCAGGGAAATTCGCTAGAATTTCTTGAGGATTATTTAGTGTAGGCAGCCCTTCCTTGTTGGCAGAAGTAGAAACTATTGGGCCTTTGAAAGAATCACAAATACTGCAAACAAGATCATGGTCAGTTAATCTTAAAGCTACTTTATCATTGGATCCTATAATATAGTCGCTAATGTCTTTCTTTGGTGGGACTAACCAAGTGTGTGGTCCGGGCCATTTTGTCATTAGCTTATTTTTGTAATCTTCAACATAAGCAAAATCAATAAAATGTTCGAACTTGGAACCTATTAAGATTAGGCCCTTATCTT
>MDTA01125053.1_pt1 | contig 11148 bp, 10 predicted proteins | sample 811151 | NCBI WGS metagenome assembly MDTA01 (sample SAMN05326648, study PRJNA326480) | marine metagenome | isolation source: seawater | place: Indian Ocean: South | collected 2010 | reverse complement strand
AGTCTATAAAAAGGATATATAAATTCATGATCTTGAACTAAATTACCAGATAATATTACAGCTTTTTTTTTCATTATTTTTTTATATCTAATAATTCTTTAAATACCATCTTAAAGTTTTTTTGATACCCTGATCTAATGAAAATTTTCTTTTCCATTTAATTTCTTTTTTTGCTTTATCGCAATTTAAAAAAACACTATTTTTGAGGCTTTTTTTTGATAGATCATTTACAATTTTTAATTTTTTACCTGATATATTTATAATTTTTTTAACTAAATTGTTAATCGAAATCAATTTTCCATAACCCACATTATATAAACCAAACTTTGCTTTCTGGTTTTTTATTGCTAGCTCAACAAAATTTACTAAATCCTCAATGTATAATAAATCTCTTCCTTCTTTGCCATCTCCCCAGACATTCACCTCTTTTTTTTTTGAATTCATCACTTTATTTATTGTTGCACCAAAAACATGAGACTTATCTAAATCAAACTTATCATGCGGCCCGTAGATATTTGAATGCCTAATTAATGTATATTTATTACGATTTAATCTTGAGTAAAATTCACAAAGTTTTTCCACATAAACTTTCATCCAGCCTGCACCAAAATAATTTGGGTACATTTCTTTATTTGCATTAAAATCGTTCTCTTTAAGCGCTTTTTTTGAAGACCTGTACATAACAGTACAACTAAATATTATCAAATGGTTTACAGAATAATCATATGCTAATTTTGTAATCACGGAGTTCATAATTGCATTATTATTTACGTGAATATAAGGTCTTAAAATAATTTGTTTTGCACCAGATGTTGTTGCGGCTGCTTGAATTATAATATTAGCATTATCAATTATTTTTTTTACTTGATTTGGTTTTGTTAAATCACACTTTACAAGTTTTATACCCTTTATATTGGGTTTATTCCTAAAATATGTTCCAATTATATTGTAGTTTTTGAATTTTGATTTAAATCGTATTAAAATATTTTTTCCTATAAAGCCACTTGCACCAAATATTATTAGTTTTTTCTTTTTCAAAATAATATAATCTATATTTGTTTAAAATTTTAAATCAAGTAAAACAATCTAATGATCACTTGTAGGACCCCATTAAGAATTTCATTATTTGGAGGAGGCACAGATTTTCCTATTTGGTTTAATAAGAGTAGTGGAATGACTATTTCTTTCACAATAAATAAATACTGCTATTTAAGTATGAGAGAGCTTCCGAATCTTTTTAAGTTTAAGTATAGATTAAGGTATTTCATGAATGAAACATCTTCAAGTCTAGATAAAATTAAACATCCGTGCATTAAAGCTGTTTTAAACAAATATCATAAAGATGATAAAGGTTTGGAAATTGTTCACAGTTCAGATATTCCTGGTTTATCTGGCTTAGGATCTAGTTCAGCTTTTACAATATCGATGTTAAATTTGATTCATAAATTTAACAATACTCGTTTAACAAAAGAGAAACTTGTTAAAAAATGTATTGATGTAGAGCACAATATCTTGAGAGAGTCATCGGGATATCAAGATCAATACGCATGTGCCTATGGAGGATTTAATTCCATTAAGTACAAAAAAAATCAAGTAAACGTAAATTCAATAAAAATCAAAAAAAATAATTTAAAAAATTTAATTTCAAATTCCATTTTAGTGTACTCCGGGATACAAAGAAAATCTGAAGTTATTGAGAAAGATAAAGTAAAAAATTTAATTAAAAATAAGCAGAAATTTAAAGATATTCTCGAGATTTCTAAAGAGGCAAAAAAAATTTTAGAAACAAAAAATAAGTTAAATATTAGATATATTGCAGATTTATTGAATGATAGTTGGGCACATAAACAGCAATTGTCTCAATATGTTTCTAATCCAAAGATTGATGAATTATATAGATTTGGACTAAATAATGGTGCTATGGGGGGTAAATTGTTAGGAGCAGGAGGAGGTGGTTATATTTTATTTTTATCAAAGGATAAAATAAGCCAAAATAGACTTATAAAGAGTTTGAAAAAAAATGTTTATTTTAAGTTTGAAATTGATCAAAATGGATCTCAAATCTTATAAATTAATAAAAACAATAGATAATTAATACTTTAATGAAAAAATTAAATATATTGGTAACTGGTGGCGCAGGATATCTAGGTTCAATTTTAACTACAAAATTAGTTGAGGCTGGACATTGTGTGACTGTAATTGATATTTTAGAATTTAATAAGATTTCTTTATCACATCTCTTTGTTAAAAAAAATTTTAAATTTATTAAAGGGGATGTGAGGGATAAAAACTTAATTTTAAACCAAATAAAAAAAATGGATTTAATCATTCCACTAGCAGCTTTAGTTGGTGCTCCACTGTGCAAAAAATATCCAAAAAAAACAATCGACATAAATTATAAATCGATAAAATATATTTTATCTAAGTTAAAAACTTCACAAAAAATTATTTTTCCAAATACAAATTCTGGATATGGAATTGGAAAAAAAAATAAATTTTGTGATGAAAAGTCTCCTTTAAACCCAATATCTCTCTATGGAAAAACAAAAGTTGATGCGGAGAAAATTGTTTTAAAACACAAAAATTCAATCGTTTTTCGATTGGCTACAGTTTTTGGATATTCTTATAGAATGAGAACAGACTTACTTGTGAATTTTCTTGTAAACATGGCTGTTAGAAATAAAAAAATTTCTCTTTTTGAACCTCATTTTAGAAGAAATTATATTCATGTTTTAGATGTAGCAAACGCCTTTATATTTTCGATTTCGAATTTTAATAAAATGAGAGGAAACATATTTAATGTAGGTCTTTCGAATGCGAATTTAACTAAAATTCAATTAGCTCAATTAATAAAAAAAAATATTAAGGGTACTAAAATAATTAATCTTAAAAACAAAAAAGATCCTGATAAAAGAGATTATTTTGTTAGTAATAAAAAAATTGAAAGATTGGGCTTTAAACCAAATATATCTATAGAAGAGGGAATCATCGAGTTAAAAAATATTTTTGAAACCTTCAATTTTGAAAAAAATAAAAATAACTACTAGAATGAGTGTAACTCAAGCAATTATAGTTTGTGGCGGTTTTGGTAAAAGGTTAGGTGATATTACTTTGAAGACCCCAAAACCGATGTTGAAAATAAAAGAATTAACAGTATTAGAGTATATAATTAAAAATTTGAGTAGATTTGGTATAAAAAAAGTTTTTTTGTTATGTCATTATAAATATTCTCTTTTTAAGAAAAAGTTTCACAATAAAATTTTTTTTAGTGTCAAAGTATTTTGTGTTAAGGAAAAAAAACTTTTAGGTTCTTCTGGTGCATTATTTAACATAAGGAAAAAATTAGATAAAAACTTTTTATTTTGTAATGGTGATACCTTTTTTGATATTAATATTTCTGATTTAATTCATGAGTATGTTAGAAGTAAGAAATTAGCGTTCGTAGCACTAAAAAAAATCAAAACAAAATATAATTATGATACTTTTAATCTTGATAATAAAAATTCTCTTTTACAAGATTTTAATAACAAATCTAAAATGATAAATTCTGGCATCTACATATTATCAAAAAAAATCATACCTTATCTAGTTAAACTTGGTTCACTAGAAAAGAATGTATTTATTAAACTAATCAAAAAAAAAAAAATATCAGGCAAAGTATATCATAGAGAATTTTTAGACATGGGTCGTCCCTCAACATTTAAAAAATTACCTAAATTTATTGATAAGATTTTTACTAAACCAGCTCTTTTCCTTGATAGAGATGGAGTTATCAATAAAGATACTGGATATGTTTTTAGAAAAGAAAAATTTATTTGGAGAAAAAATATCATTAATTTTATAAAAAATTATAATAAAAAGAATTTTTATGTTTTTGTGGTTACTAATCAGTCGGGTGTAGGTAGAGGATATTATAGTGAAAAAGATGTAAATAACTTGCATGATTGGATGATTAAACAGATTAGATCTTATGGAGCAAACATAGATAAAGTATATTTTGCTCCTTATTACAAAAATTCAAACTTTAAAAAATATCGTTTACAAAAAAATATGAGAAAACCACAAATTGGTACATTTCTTAAAGCTCAAAAAGAATTTAGTTTAAATTTAAAGAAATGTTATATGATCGGGGATTCAGAAACAGATTTAGAGTTTGCAAATAATTGTAAAATAAAAGGATACAAATTAAATTTTTCTGATGATATTATAAAGCTTTTAAGTAGATTAAATTAATGAAAAAAATAAGACGTGAATTAATTGAACATCAAGAAGTTTTAAAAAAAAATTTTGAATTAATTGAAAAGAATATATTAAAAATTTCGAAAATTATTCAAAGCACATTTAAAAAGAATGGAATAATCTATGTTGCTGGTAATGGTGGTAGCGCAACTGACAGTCAACATTTTGTTGCAGAATTACTCGGTAGGTATAAAAAAAAAAGAAAGCCATATGGTGCAGTCTCACTATCATCAGATATCGGTACAATCACTTGTATTGCAAATGATTTTGGATATCAAAATATTTTTTCAAGACAATTAGAAGCTTTAGGCAAAAGTAAAGACCTTTTAATTACATTTTCAACTTCTGGTAATAGCAAGAATATAATAAATTTATTAAAAACCTCAAAAAAGAAAAAAATTTTTTCAATATGTTTGCTGGGAAATAAAGGTGGACAATCAAAAAAGCTTTGTGACTATCCTGTTGTTATTGACTCAACGACAACTGCTAGGATTCAAGAAATGCATCAAGTCATATACCACAATGTGTGCAATCTAATCGATTAAAAAAGATAGCTATTTTACAATTTTTTCCATAAAAATTTTTGAAACATATTTGTCTTCCAACGCATTTTTTAATTCTAGTTCATTTAAAGATCCAGAAATAAGGGATTTTCTAAATAAAATTAGAATTTTTTCAGAAACATCCTTATTTGGATGTTTTATGTAGAAATTAGAAATTCCAGTCATATCGTAATTCATCTTGAGTAATTTTTTTATAATTTGTTTAAATTTATAGAACTTTGATAAGCCCTCTTTTTGGAAGTCAATTTTGAGGCCTTCTTTCCAAGGTTGAGTTATTCTTTTTGATGTATGTAGTAACAATGTATCATTTTGAATAGTATCATGATGATTGAAAATAATTGGCAATGTAAAAATATTTGAAAAATATTTTTTTGATGTCAAATTTATCAGTTCTTTATAATCAATTTTGTGATTAAAAAGATCATTTATAATATCTTCAAAACTCCAATTTATATTTAAATTTTTTAAAAACATTACTTCAGTTCTAAATTTACCATCTATTTTTGTGCAAGCTATTTCGAAATTTTCTTTATCAAAAATTTTATTAATTTTATCTTTAGGATCTTGCAATGCAAAAACATCAGGATCAATTATCAGGCATTTTTTTGTGTTATTCAATGTAAAAGGCAAAAATCTTAACAAAGTAAAAGATTGAAGATCATCAACAAACTTTGTTAATTTTCCATTTCTTAAGTATGTTAAATTCAATTTACTTTTTAGAATTTCATTTTTCTCTAGTTCTAAAATTTCAATGTCATGATAACCTAACTGAGAAAACGAATAAGCAGCCACTTTGGCAGCTATTTTTTGAAATTTGTTTGTACAAATGTAAATTTTCATATAAAAATATAAAAATTTAATCTACATAAATTGTCTAATTATTCAAAATTAAAAAGATATCAAAATTTACTTAAGAAAGGATATATTAAGGATAAGTTTATTTCTCATCAGATTATTTTTGAAAATTTCGATAAAATTATTAATGTTTCAAGAATTGTAAATTTAAAAAATAATTTTGATATTATCATCTTTAGATTATTAAACTATATTTGTAGCCTCAAGATTAGATCAAAGTATACATCAATTATTCATTATTGGATCCCATCATTTAATTCCAAAAATATAATTGATCCAAGATCAAAATATTTTTTGGATAAAAAATCTATCAACAATCAAATTAATTTAGTTAGAACAAACTCTTTAATTTCATCAATTTATCTATTTTTTTTTTTACCAAATGTAATTTTTTTTAAAGGATTCCAAAAAATAAACTCATTCCACGAAATTAAAAAATTAAATAGTTCAAAAAATAGGTGTTTTTTTTATGAAAAAAATGAGAGAGAATTTTCAAAAAATCTTAAGAAATTTCTTCTAAAAAAAAAAGTAAAAAAATTAATATGTATTGATGATTATAGGGTAGTTCAAACTCTTTTAAATGCTGCTGAAAAATTAAAAATAAAAACTTTAGCCTACCAACATGGAAGATTTAATCAATTTCAAGTTTGCTTTAATGGAAGAACATTTGATGAATACATTGTTTGGAGTAAATTTTTTAAAAAAAGTATAATTAAGATAAACAAAAATTATAAAAAAAAAAAGATCAATATCTTGAATTTTAGATTTGAGAAATTTCAACAAAAGGAAGATAAAGATAATGTTTTATATTTATGTGAACAAAAAGTTCCAATAAATCAGATTAAAAGTGATATTTCTATACTCTGTAAAGTTATGCCAAATGAAAAAATTTTTATTAGATTGAGAGATAAAGCAAGTTACCCAAAAAATTTTTTAGATTTTTTAAACTTACAAAAAGTAAGAATTTTAAAAGAAAATACATTATTTAAAGCAGTTTCCAATAATGGTATCAAATACTTAATTGCCTACTATTCAACAGCATTATTAGAAGTTTCACTTTATAATGTTTATCCAATTATGTTAATTAAGAATAATTTTCATTTAAACGATTATTCAAAAAAAAATCTTGTGTTCAAATTAAAAAAAATAGAAAATTTTTTGATTTTTAAAAATAAATTGAATTCAAAAAATAACAAATCTAGATTAACAAAAATAAAAAAAAAAATTTGGTCTTAATCAAAATTTTTTCTAAATGCAAATGTGATACTATTTCTAAATTTAATTTTATTATTCAGGGGTTCGACAGGACCAACACTATGTAAAGAATTGTGAGTTTTTATAAACATCAACATTTTATTTTGACTAAAATTCACATACTTCTTCTCAATTGTGTCTTCAAGTTTCATAGTTTTATTAAAATAATTAAATGATTGTTTTGGATCTGTTACGGATAAAATAGATGTTCCCACTTTTTTAAAATTTTCAATTTCTTTTTCATCTTCTCTGATAATAGGTATTATAAAAGTTATAATTTTTTTTGGAGCATCTGTGTGGGGAAGAATAAAACCACCATCACAAGGTATAGACGAAAATTCAAAAAATAAATTATATTTTCTTTTTTTAAAAAGAAATTCTCTTTTTTCAAAACTTAATTGTAAATCAATATTGTTTTCAGTCAGAATTTCTGAAATTTTATTGAAAAATTCTCTACTATCTAAAAACTTATAAAGATTTAGAAAATTTCTTTTCCTTTTCAATAAATTATTAAATTCATTATGATCATTTGTTAGACTATATTTATTGAATTTTTGAAGGTTGTATTTTTTCTTATCCTCTGAAATTTTTAATTCTGATATATCTGGATATTCCTCGCATAAAGAATTGTAAAAACTTTCTGTAAAAATTTCCTTAAAATGTCCCAAAGGGTATGGTTCATAGTCAAATAAATGATTAGACAAGTTTATCATTATAAACGATTAGCATATACGTAAAAAAATGTATATTAATTATTAAGATTTTATTATGTGTGGAATAGTCTTTTTAACTAAAAAATTTAATCATAAATTAAATAAAACTTTTAATTTGTTAAAACACAGAGGTCCTGATCTAGAAAATTTTATAAATCTTGATGATGTAGTAATAGGCCATAATTTGTTGCAAATAAGAGGTGAATTAAATTCTTCTCAACAACCAAAATTTGCAAAAAATAGAAGATATATTCTAGCGTTTAATGGACAGATTTATAACACAGACGAATTAAAAAAAAATTTCTCTTTAGATACAAAAATTGATCTAGACACTGAAATTTTAGTGCAAATTATTGATAAGATTGGACTTAAATTTATACAATACATTAAAGGAATGTTTGCAATTTTAATTTATGATACTCATGAAAAAAAAGTTTATTTATTTAGAGATCCATCTGGTCAAAAACATTTATATTACTATGTTAAAAATAGCGATGTTGTAATTTGCTCTGAGATAAAACCTCTTTGTAATATTATTGAAAATTACGATTTTGATGATAAAAATTCACTTTCAAATTTAATTTTAGGTTATCCTATAGATAAATTCACACCATTAAAAAACATTCTTAGAGTTTTACCTGGTGAAATAGTAGTTATAGATAGCAAAAAAAAAATATCAAAAAATTTTTTTAAACAAAATAAAAAAAATTTTGTTTCTGAAGAGCCTCAAAGAGTTATACAAAATACAATAGAAAATCATTTACTTACAAAAAAAAAAATTGCACTCAATTTAAGTGGTGGCTTAGATTCTAATATAATCTTATATGAAGCTTTAAAATTTAAACCAAATATTTCGGTATTTTCAACTCATTTTGAGACCAAGGAAGAAATATATAATCATGATTATAATTTGGCAAAAAAAGTTAGTAATTATTATGGAATAAATCTCTTCACAACTAATATTAATTTCAAGGATTATCTAGAAAATTTTGAGAAATCATTTTTATATATAGAGGAGGTAAACAGAAATATAAATAATCCTGCTTATTATCTTAATTATATAAATCAAAAAAGTAATGATTATAGATCTATACTTTCGGGTGATGGAGGTGATGAAATATTTATTGGTTATGATTATTATAGAAGGAGAGGTTTAGGAAAAAAGATTTTAGACTTTTTTAAAATATCAAAAATTTTGTCCACTTTTTTATGGTTTAAAGAATATATTCGTTACGAAACTCCAAATTTATTTCTTAAAAAAGATTATTTTTACTTCAATTCTAAAAATTATTTAACTTTTAAAAATAGTTTAATATCTGAAAAGTTTCACAAAAATTTTTATGACTCAAAAGTTGAACATACTTCAAAATATTTCTGTTTTTTAGATCAATTTAATTGGTTACCTAATGAAATCTTTTTAAGGTCAGATAAATTAGGAATGAGAAACAATCTAGAAGTGCGATCTCCTTTTTCTGATTTAGATTTAAGAAGATATTTTTATGATAGAATGCAAAAAAATAAATTTTTAGAAAAAAATAATAAACCTGAAATAAGGAATATTTATCAAAATAAGCTCAGTCCTATCATAACTAATAATATTATGAAAACTGGTTGGACCATCCCCAGAGAGTGGTTAATGAGAAAAGAATTTGTTGAAAAAGTTATAAGCTTAATTCCTGATCAAGATTGTGAAATTTTTAAGTGGAGTATTTTAAAAAATAATATAAAAAAAAACAAAATTAGTTTATTAGACAAAAAAATTTATAGTTTAATATCTTTATCAATTTTAAAAAAAAGTTTTAATGAAAAGAAAAATTATTAAACCCTGTGTTGTTGGACTGGGTTATGTTGGCTTGCCACTATTCTTGAAATTACAAAAAAAAATAACAACAATTGGATATGATAATAATAAATTGAGAATAATAAAATTAAATGCCAAAAAGGACATAAATAAAGAATTTAAAAAAAATGATTTAAGATTAAAGAGAAAGTCTTTCTTCACTTATGATAAAAATTTACTTAAATATTGTAATTTTTTTATTATTGCAGTTCCAACACCTGTACTGAAAAATAACAAACCAGATTTAAGTTTTCTTGAAAAAAGTTGCAAAACAATTGGAACATTTCTCAAAAAAGGCGACATAGTTTTTTTTGAGTCCACAGTATTTCCTGGTATCACTGAAAATTATTGTGGGAAAATTTTACAAAAAGTAAGTGGTCTAAAACTAGATATTGATTTTTTTATTGGATATTCCCCAGAACGAATAAATCCAGGTGATAAGAAACACTCTATCGATAAAATAGTAAAAATTGTCTCGGCTAACAAAGATTATACTTTAAAAATTGTCAAATTTATTTATCAAAAAGTATCAAAAAAAATAGTGTTAAACAGAAATATCAAAGAGGCAGAAAGTGCTAAGGTAATTGAAAATATCCAAAGAGATTTAAATATTGGATTGATGAATGAAATTTATAAAGTTTGTTCAAATTCAAATATTAATTTTTCTAATGTAATTAAATTATCCTCAACAAAATGGAATTTTGTAAAATTTAATCCTGGTTTAGTAGGGGGACATTGTTTACCAGTAGATCCATATTATTATTCTCATTTTGCAAATTTACACGGAATATCAACCGAAATTCTTCTAGCTGGTAGAAGAGTTAATAATTCAATGTTTAAGTTTATTTTTAAAAAAATCAATGATGAGTTAAAAAATATGAGTCTTCAAATTAAAAAATCTAAAATTTTAATTTTAGGTTTAACATATAAAAAAAATGTTTCAGATCTAAGAAATTCATATGTAATAAAACTTGCAGAGTTGATAAAAAAAAATTGTTCAAAATTGGATGTTTATGATCCCCTTGTATCCTCATCAAAAGTTAAAAGATTAAACATAATACATAAAGTAAATTTTAAAAAATATGATCTAATTATCAATGCAGTTAACCATGATGTTTTTCAGGATAAAATTTTAAAGATTAAGAAAAAAAGATTAAATTATATTAAATTATTCAAATATTGAGAAATTTTTTTTATATTACTGATTTATCTCTACCATCAAATAAAGCTCAGGCTGTACATATATTTAAAATGTTAGATAACTTTCAAGATTTTTCAAAAAAAGTAGTTCTAATTAGTCCATTTACTAAAAAAGTTACTAATATTAAAAAAACCTTTAATTTACATAGTAAAAAAAAGATAATTATTCATTCTGTATTTAAAGAAAAATTTGTTAATTCTTTTTTAAGAAGGCTTATATTTGCTTTTAAGACTGCTCAAATTTTAAAAAAAGAAGAAGGTATAATTATTACAAGAAGTCTGATATCAAGTTTTGTTCTTTCAATTTTGAACATTAATCATTTTTTAGAAGTTCACCAAGAAATAAAAGGAATTACAAAAATATTATTGATTGATTTGAATTTTATAAATTCAAAAAATATTATAAAAGTAATATTCATTTCAAAAGGACTAGCAAATTTTTACTCATTTAAAAAAGTTAATAAGGTTATTTTACATGATGCTT
>MDTA01101736.1_pt1 | contig 11148 bp, 12 predicted proteins | sample 811151 | NCBI WGS metagenome assembly MDTA01 (sample SAMN05326648, study PRJNA326480) | marine metagenome | isolation source: seawater | place: Indian Ocean: South | collected 2010 | reverse complement strand
ATTGATGATGCAGTAGGTGCGGTTGCAGTACATGGTTATGCTGGATTTATTGGTCTAGTAATATGTGGTTTTGTTCTTAATGGTTACCCATCATCTGGTTACAGTGTTGGAGCTATGTGGGATGGAACAACTTATGCAACAATTAACCCATTAGGACAATTCTTAGGAGCATTAATAATGTTCGTAGTTCTTGGACTAATACCAGGTTACGTTATAGCTAAAGTTCTCGCAGGAATGGGCAAGTTAAGAATTCCGCGTGAAGTAGAAATAGCAGGACTAGACTATGAAATGATGGAAACTGCAAAATCTGATGAAAAAGCAGTTGCATCTGCAACCAGGTAAAGGAGAAATATATGGCAACAGTTACAAACTGGATTGATCACCTAAATAAACCAGCAGAAGAAGTTGTTGGTGCTGTTTATCCTGGTGCTGGATCCGAAGGTATACTAGTTATACTAGCTATAATTGTATGGATTGGCTGGCATGTTTTGACTGCTAAATCTGAAAGTGATGAACTTGAAAGATTAGCAAGAAAAAGACATGGGGCAAATGATCATAAAAATAATATTACCGATTGGTAATTTTAATTAAAATTTGGGCGCTACAAAAAAGTAGCGCCCTATTTTTTTATAAAAATGTCAGAAGATGATAAAAATAAAGAGCTACGACCAAGCAAAATGAGAGGTGTGGCTTTTCCTAAAGCGAAATATGGAGTAGCATTAGCAATTTTGATAATAATTTTCGTAAATCTTCTTTTTTATAAAGAATCTATTTTTTCTTTTTTCAAATAAATGTGTTAAATTCAAACATGGCAAAAAACTTAGCTAAAATTTCTAAAGAAAAAAAAATTAAATATTTTTTAATTAGCTTTGTTGATTTATTTGGAGTTTTAAGATCTAAACTTGTGCCTTCTCAAGCTATAGCAGAAATGCAAAAAAATGGAGCTGGTTTTGCAGGATTTGCAACATGGCTAGACATGTCTCCAGCTGATACTGATATGTTTGCAATACCAGATCCGAATAGTTTAATTCAATTACCTTGGAATAAAGAAGTTGGTTGGCTTGCGTCTGACTTGTGGATGGATGGTAAACCAGTAGATGCTTCACCAAGAAACATGTTAAAAAAGCAAATTCAAGAATTAAATAAAAAAAATCTTGTTATGAAATCAGGAGTAGAATGTGAATATTTTCTTATCTCAAAAGATGGATCTACAATTGCAGATGAGAGAGATGTTCAGTCAAAACCTTGTTATGATCAATCTGCTTTAATGAGAAAATATGATTTAATTAAAGAAATATGTGACAGTATGATAGATATGGGATGGGGCCCATATCAAAATGATCATGAGGATGCAAATGGTCAGTTTGAAATGAATTGGAATTATAGTGATTGTCTGATTACAGCTGATAGGCACGTCTTTTTTAAATTTATGGTAAAAACTTTAGCTGAAAAGCATGGTCTTAGAGCTACATTCATGCCAAAACCATTTGAAAATTTAACAGGAAATGGTTGCCATGCACACATTTCTTTATGGGACGGTAGAAAAAATAAATTTTACGACAGTAGTGATAGACTAGGTCTTACAAGATTAGCATATAATTTTTTAGGAGGTATAATGAATTTAGCACAACCTCTTTCTGCCTTTTTTAATCCAACAGTTAATAGTTATCGAAGAATAAATGCCCCACCAACAAAGTCTGGTGCTTCTTGGTCTCCAAGTAGTATATCTTACACTGGAAATAATAGAACCCACATGATTAGAGTACCTGATCCTGGGAGATTTGAATTGAGATTAATGGATGGATCATCAAACCCATATCTTTTACAAGCAGGTATTATCGCAGCAGGATTACATGGGATGACTAATAAAATAGATCCAGGAGAGCCAATTTCATGTAATATGTACACTGACTATAAAAATTATCCAAATCTAAAAAAATTGCCAGATGAAATTGAAGAAGCTCTTGACTTATTAGACGAAAGCAGAGATATTAAAAATGCATTTGGAGAAGATGTTATTAAAAGCTATTTAAAGTTAAAAAGATCAGAAGTAAAAGATTTTTTTAACAAAGAAAATTTTAATAAGAATGATCCCATCTCTAATTGGGAAAAAATAAACACTCTAGACTGTTAATAAAGCACATTGATAGAACAACTAATAATTATAATTCAAATTATCTTTATTGATATTATATTAGCAGCAGATAATGCAATTATAATTGGATTAATTGCTGCCAATTTTGCTCCAAAAAATAGGAGACAGATTATTTTATGGGGTGTTGCAGGGGCACTAATATTCAAAGTTATTTTTGCGTTATTTGCAACATACTTATTTGAATTTTATTTTATTAAAATATTAGGAGGTTTACTTTTAATTTGGATTGTTAATGATTTAAGAAAAGATCTTTTTGAAATAAAGAAAGTAAAGTCTCCAACCAAAAAATCAAAAGAGCCATCATATATTCAAAGTGTGTACAAGGTATTGTTTGCTGATATTACAATAAGTTTTGATAATGTTATTGGTGTAGTTGGCGCAGCGAAAAGTAATTTTAGTTTTATGATTTTTGGGCTAGTTTTGTCAGTAATACTAACTGGTGCGATGGCTACATATCTTGCTAATTACATTCAAAAACATTTGTGGATCGCATATATTGGTTTAGGTTTTATTTTGCTTGTAGCAATTCAATTAGTTATCGGAGGTCTTGTTGATCTTGAAATTTTATCAATCAATGAAGGATTTAAAAAATATTTTTAATAAGAATGTTTCTTTGTTGGGTATTTTTTTGATCTTACTTCTAAAGCGAACTTTTTTATTCCTAAATTAATATATTTTTTAATATTTAAAAATTTTTTTACAAACTTAATTTTTGTTTCATTTAATCCTATTAAATCATCTGTAACCAAAACCTGGCCATCACAAAAAACAGATGATCCAATTCCAATAGTTGGAATATCTAAATTTTCAGTAATTTTTTTTGCTGTTTCAGTTTTTACACATTCTAATACAATTGCAAAAACACCATTTTTTTGCAGTAATAAAGCGTCTTCAATAAGTTGTTTTATCTCTTTATAATTTTTTCCTTTAGATCTAAATTTTCCTTTAACAGATTGTGGTAGCAATCCAAGGTGGCCCATTACTGGTATTTTATTTTTAATTAAAAATTTAATTTGACTAATAATCTTTTTTCCACCTTCTACTTTTACAGCATCACACTTTGTTTCTTTTATTATTTTTTTTGCATTTTTTAATGCTAATATTTTTGTGCCATAAGTTTTATAGGGCATATCAACTACTAATAAACTTTTCTTTACACCTAATCTTACACTCTTAGAATGATTAATCATTTCAGTTAAGCTAACCTTACGTGTAGAAGTATAATTGTATAAAACTGAGCCTAAAGAGTCACCTACTAAGATAATATCTGCATACTTATCTGCTACCTCAGCAAAATTTTTTGAGTACGCAGTTAGGCAAACAATTTTAGATTTTTTTTTTTTATTTTTAATTTTTTTTATTTTGATCATTCTAATTCAATAGTACTTGGTGGTTTAGATGTAACGTCATAAACTACTCTATTTATTCCTCTAATGCTATTTACAATTTTATTTGAAATCATTTGAGCAAATGATTTTTTAAAATGATAAAAATCAGCTGTCATGCCATCTTCAGATGTTATTGCTCTTAATAAACATAAATATTCATAAGTTCGATTATCACCCATCACACCAACAGTCTTAACAGGAAGTAAAGCTGCGTAAGCTTGCCAGATTTTATGATATAAGCCACTTTCTTTTAAAGCTTTAATAAAACAATCATCAGCTTCTTTCAAAATTTTTAATTTTTCTTTTGTTATGATACCTGGAATTCTGATTGCAAGACCAGGTCCTGGAAAAGGATGTCTAAAAATGATTTCTTTACTCAATTTTAGTTCTAATCCTAATTTTCTAACTTCATCTTTAAACAAAAATTTAAGTGGTTCAACTAATCTTAATTTCATTTTTTTTGGTAATCCACCTACATTGTGGTGCGATTTAATTTTTGATGTTTGACTTCCGGTAACAGATTTACTTTCAATTAAATCTGGATAAAGAGTACCCTGAGCTAAAAACTTCACATTTTTAATTTTCTTTGCATATCTTTCAAAAATTTTTATAAACAAATTTCCAATTATCTTTCTTTTTTTTTCTGGATCAGAAATGTTTTTAAGTTTTCTTAAAAATTCCTTCTCAGCATTTATATATATAAGGTTAATTTTAAGTTTTTTTTTGAAGGTTTTAATTACTTGTTTTTCCTCATTTTTTCTAAGCAAGCCTGTATTAACAAAAATACAATATAATCTTTTTCCAATAGCCTTGTTAAGTAATTGAGCAACAACACTACTATCAACTCCACCTGAGAGGGCACATAAAACTTTATTTTCCCCTACTAATTCTCTTATCTCTTTAATTAACTTTATTTTTTTTTCTCTAGAAGACCAATTTTTTTTAATTTTACATATTAAAAATAGAAAATTGTAGATTAACCTTTTGCCGTTTTCGGTATGGGTTACTTCAGGGTGAAATTGGACTCCATAAAAATTCCTCTTTTTATTTTCAATTGCAGCGAACTTTGAATTTTGACTTGAAGCAATAATATTAAAATTTTTAGGTAATTTAGAAACTTGATCAGCATGACTCATCCACACTTTATTAATCTTCCTTTTTTTAAAAAAGTTTTTTGTTAAAAGACTATCTTTTTTTTTTATTATTTTTGCTAGTCCAAACTCTCTGAATTTAGATTGTTTAACATTTCCACCATTCAATTTTGCAAGAATTTGATGACCAAAACAAATTCCCAAGATTGGTATTTGATTTTCTATAATTCTTTTATCAAAGGAATATTTATTAATCTGATAAACATTTAAAGGACCACCAGATAGAATTATCCCTTTAGTTGAAATATTGATTTTTTTACTTTGAATTTTTTTATGACTTACTATTTCAGAGAAAACTCCTAATTCTCTCACTCTTCTAGCTATTAGCTGGGTAAATTGCGAACCAAAGTCTATTATTAAAATTTTATCTAAGCTTTTATCAAGACTCATTCTTTGGCTCGATATCTTTTAATGATTTTTTGATTTTATCATTCTGATTACATAATTTTTCACAAACTTTTTGAAATTTTTCACTTAAATCTTTTACTTGAGAATAATTTGATTTTTTTAATGCAAGCTCCATTAACATAAAAATTGCTTCTTCATTTTTTGGATCTAGAAGTAATGCAGTTTCTAAATTTTTTTCTTCTTCAATTTCATTTTTCTCCGAATTAAAAATTTTTGCTAAATATAAATATGAATTAGAATGTTTAGGATTATACACTATACTTTTTTGAAATAAAAATTTAGATTTTTCGAATTTTTTTTGTTCATATTTTTTTATTGCTTCTAAATAAAAATTTTCTTCAGATCTTACCTCAAAAAATAAACCATAAGAGAAAATCACCAATATAAAATATTTAATTATAATTTTAATCATATTTATTTTTCTTTTTTAATTTGGTCAACATTGTGTACCATACTTTCATAAAAACCAGCTTTAGTAATTTTTACAAAATTAGGATTAATTTTTAAACCAGATATTTTTTTTGAACCCAAATATCCCATTGAAGACTTTAATCCTCCAACCAATTTAAATATTGTTTTGTCAATATTACCCTTATATTTAACAAATCCTTCTACTCCTTCTGGAACATATTTTGATAAATCTTTTTGTTTTTTTTGAAAATATCTATCAGCCGATCCTTTATTCATCGCACCCACTGATCCCATTCCTCTAAAACTTTTAAAAAGTTTTCCATTTTTTTTAATCAACTTTCCTGGTGCTTCTTTTGTCCCAGCAAATAAAGATCCTATCATTATTGCATCTGCCCCTGCAGCTAGTGCCTTTGCTAAATCACCAGAATACTTAATTCCTCCATCAGAAATTATTTTTATGTTATTTTTTTTTAATCCTTTGCAAACTGACAAAATTGCACTTAATTGTGGCACACCTATACCCGCAACCAGTCTTGTAGTACAAATAGAGCCTGGACCTATGCCTACTTTAATTACATCTACGCCTAAATTTGCTAAAAATTTTGCTGCCTCAGGTGTTGCTATATTACCAGCACATAAAGTTGTTTTTTTATTTTTAATTTTTTTTATATACCTAATGATTTCTGAAACTTTTTTTGTATGGCCGTGAGCAGTATCCACAACAATTAAATCAATATTTTCATTTAAAATCGCTTTTGCTCTTTTAAATTCTTCTGGGCCAGCTCCCACAGCAGCACCTACAATAAGCTTTTGTTTTTTGACTTTTTTAATTTCATTTATTTGATTTTTAATATTCAAATTTCTATGAATTACACCCATACCTCCTGCTTTTGCCAGAGCAATCGCCATTTTGCTTTCAGTAACTGTGTCCATTGCAGATGATAATAATGGAATCTTAAGAGATAAATATCTTGATAACTTTACGCTTGTATCTACTTGCGAAGGTAAAATTGTAGAATACTTGGGAGTTAAAGTAACATCATCAAAAGTAAGTGCTTCTTTTATGGGAACCATATTAATGTATATATGATTCATTTAAATTTTAAAGTGTCTATCTTAACTTTTTACAAATAAGGAAACTTTCTTTTGAATCTTTCCTACTAGATTTAGGTTTAAATATACTAACTTTTTTATAAATTTTTTTTGCTTGATCAATTACTTCATTAAAAGAGCTACCCATAAATATCTTTGTTATTAACTGACCATTTTCATTCAATATCTCTTTTGAAAATTTAATTGCCTCAATACATAATTCACTCGTTTGAATTGAATCTAAATCTTTAATTCCAGTAGTATTTACTGCCATATCGGACATGAGCACATCTGCTTTGTTTTTAAAATAATCAGTTATCTTTTTTTTAATCTTCGGATCAGTAAAATCTCCCATAATTTGATAGCTATTACCTATTTTTTTCATTTCTTTTAGATCAACTGATATTAATTTTACGTTTTTAAATGTTTTTATGACGTATTGCGACCAGCTTCCCGGGGCTGAGCCGATGTCTATTATTTTTTGATTATTTTTAAAAACTTTAAATTTTTCATCTATTTCAATTAATTTATAAACCGACCTAGCTCTGTAACCTTCTATTTTTGACCTTCTTACGTAAATGTCTCTTTTTTGTTGATTAATCCAATTCTTAGAAATTTTATTTTTTTTCAATTGTTTGTATATCTTAAACTTTTTTCTATTGTATTATTGCCTAAGGTCTTAATTTGTATCTTAATATCTTTATTGAGTCTCATATCTTTACCATTTACCCAAATCCCAGCTGCTAAATGCATTATTCCAATTTTAAAATTAGGCAAGTAGGGTTCAACAAAAATGTTTTTTTTTTCATCAAATTTTGGCAATAGATTGCTTGTTATCCAATTACAATTAAGAGGTAAAAATTCAGTTTCTAAATTGTCTATGTAAACTGACATATTAATTGCTAATCCCTCTGACCCAAAAATATTTCCAGATTTTAAAGTTTGAACTAAATTTTTTTGCCATAAATTCCATCCTTTGGAATCCTTTCTAAAGAAAAAACACCTATGTTGATATGTGGAGCAAATGCTAATTTTCTCGCTTTTTCATATCCTATTTTTGATTTAACCGCATGTTTAAAATTTTGAGATTTAATAATAGCTAGCTTTCCAAAAATCCAATTTACTTTAGAAGTAATTTTATAGCCTGGTCCTAACGTTTGGGTAATTCCAAGTTTGCCACTCTCACAGGCTTTAAAATAAAGATCAACGGCATGCCAGTCATTTACCCAAGCATCACAATCAATCCATAAATACTTGTCATATTTTGGAAAATATTTTGGTAAAAAAGCACGCGAAACTTGACTCTTAAGCCATTCTCTCCCTTTTACCTTAAATGATGAAACATCTATATCCCACTCTGCTGGTTTAATTTCATCAACCTTATCATGTAAAAAAGATTTTTGTTCATTTTTTAATCCAGCATCTAAAATACAAATTGCAACTTCTTTACTTTCATCAAATCTTTTAATTGACTGAATAAGCTCTACTAATAATTCAAAATAATTTGCATCAGCTAAAGACACTATTGCTTTTTTTTTCATTTATAAAATGTCTTCTAAATTTTCATTTTCACTTTTAGACGATGTAACCCTTTTTTTCTGAATTTTTTTGTAATGAAAATAACTTATTGGAATTAATAACAAATAAATTAAACAACTTATAGCAAGGACCTTAAAAGTATAAACAAGAAGTAAGCCAAAGAATAAAACAATACCGAACAGTAAAAATACAGTAAGTTTTCTTGGAATTACAATCTTTTTAAATGAATAAGTCGGAATAGTACTTATTGTAAAAAATGAAGTTATTATAAAACAGATAGGAACTAATAAATCATAATTTATTTCAAAATAAGTTTTATCAAAACCACTAAAATTTAAAATTAAAGGTAATAGTATTATAATTCCACTTGCAGGAGCTGGAACACCCTCAAAAAAATTGTCCTTCCATGAAGTTTCTTCTGCTGTGTTTACATTAAATCTAGCTAACCTTAAAGCAGTACAGACTACATAAATTAAACAAACTAGCCATCCAAACTTATCAATATACTGTAAACTCCAAAAATACATGATAAATGCTGGAGCTACTCCAAAACTAATCACATCTCCAAGGGAGTCTAGTTCCTTTCCGATTTTAGAAGTTCCTTTAATTAATCTTGCTATTCTTCCATCTAATGCATCCATTAAACCTGCAAAAAGTATAGCAATTACAGATAATGCAAATTTTCCATCTAATGCAAATTTTATTGAAGATAAACCAATGCATACTCCAATTAATGTAATAGCATTAGGTAAAATTGTTCTAGTTTTTCTATCAGTTACAATTTTAAAATTATTTTTTTGTGTTTGCATTGATTATCTTTTTGCTAAAAGAGTTTCACCAGCGATAGTTTTTTGTCCAACTTTTACTAATGATTTATAGTTTTCAAAATAAATATCTGCTCTACTTCCGAATCTTATCATTCCAATTCTTTCACCTTGATTTAATTCTTGATCTTGACTACTTTCACAAACAATTCTTCTCGCTATTAAACCAGCTATTTGAACAACAATTATTTCTTCATTATGAGTATTAATAATCTTATAATAATTTCTTTCATTATCCTCACTTGCTTTATCTAAAGATGCATTTATAAATTTTCCTGGTTTGTAAAGAATTTCTGAAATTTTACCGGAACATGGGGACCTATTTACATGACAATCAAAAACATTCATAAAAATACTTATTTTGGTAAATTTTTTATTATCTAGACCTAATTCTTTTGGACCATTGATTTCATGAACCATTAAAACTTCTCCATCAGCTGGACTAGTGAGATAATTTTCATCATTAATTGGTATTCTATCTGGATCTCTAAAAAAATAATATATCCATATAGTTATAACCAATAATAATAGACTTAAGAACGTGCTAAAGAAATACAAAAAAATTGTTAAAAAAATACTTATCGCTAAAAACTTATATCCCTCTAAATGAATTTTTGGAAAAATTTTGGCTAACATAATCTTATATTTGATAATTTTTTATTAATCTGTATATACAACCTTGAAATTCAATATTTAAATATATTATTCAATTATGGCAAAAATTCACGTTAAAAATCCAATAGTAGAACTCGATGGTGATGAAATGACTAGAATTATATGGGAGTTTATTAAAAAAAAGCTGATACTACCATATGTTGATTTAGGAATAGAATATTACGATCTTGGTATGAAAAGTAGAGATAAAACCAACGACCAAATTACCATAGACTCAGCAAATGCCATAAAAAAAATTGGTGTTGGAATTAAGTGTGCAACGATCACTCCTGATGAAGCTAGGGTTGAGGAGTTCGATTTAAAAAAAATGTGGAGATCACCTAACGGAACCATAAGAAATATAATTGGAGGAACAGTGTTTAGAGAGCCTATTATTTGTAAAAATATCCCAAAATTAGTTCCGTCATGGACTGAACCAGTAATTATAGGAAGGCATGCTTTTGGTGATCAATATAGAGCAACTGATTTTAAAGTTCCAGGTAAAGGTAAAATGGAAATTAAATGGACTTCAGATGATGGTAAAGATGAAATCAGACATGAGGTATTTAATTTTCCTGGACCAGGCGTAGCTTTATCAATGTATAATTTAGATAAATCTATTGAAGACTTTGCTCGATCTTGTTTTAGTTATGGTTTGATTAAAGGATGGCCTGTGTATTTATCAACTAAAAATACAATTTTAAAAAAATACGATGGAAGATTTAAAGATATTTTTGAAAATATTTTTGAAAACGAATTTAAAGATAAATTTAAAAAAAGTAACATTACTTATGAACATAGATTAATAGACGATATGGTTGCATGTGCTATGAAATGGAGTGGGAAATATATATGGGCTTGTAAAAATTACGATGGAGATGTTCAGTCAGATACAATGGCTCAGGGATACGGCTCGCTTGGTTTAATGACTAGCGTTCTATTAACTCCTGATGGTAAAATAATGGAAGCAGAAGCTGCCCATGGTACTGTGACAAGACATTTTAGAATGCATCAGCAAGGTAAAGAGACGTCTACAAATCCAATTGCATCGATATTTGCTTGGACAAGAGGTTTGGCTCATAGAGGTAAATTGGATAATAACAACGATTTAATTAATTTTTCTAAAGCATTAGAAGATGTCTGTATAAGTTGTGTTGAAAAAGGTTACATGACTAAAGATTTAGCAATTTTGATAGGACCTTCAAGTAAGTACTTAACTACAAATCAATTTCTAGATCAACTTCTTGGAAGATTAAAAAATAAATTAAATTAACTCTTTAATTTTTTCAAAAGCTTCATTAATTTTATTCTTATCTTGACCTCCAGCCTGAGCAAAATCTTTTCTGCCTCCACCACCTTTGCCACCAATAATTTTTGATCCTAATTTTGCAAATTTTACAGCATCATATTTATCAACTAATTTATCAGTAATACCAACTGCCAAACCAACCTTATCTTCACTACTTGCAAAAACAATTACGATACCATCACCTAATTCTTTTTTACCATTATCAACTAATTTTCTT